>Ga0209474_10000574_pt1 | contig 39504 bp, 37 predicted proteins | sample GraSoiAngelo_145_FD_185902 | JGI IMG/M metagenome (GOLD analysis project Ga0209474, IMG submission 185902) | Grasslands soil microbial communities from the Angelo Coastal Reserve, California, USA - 14_1009_05_20cm (SPAdes) (version 2) | ecosystem: Environmental > Terrestrial > Soil > Grasslands...
CGAGGTCCTGCGGCCGGTTGGGTTGCATGCTGTGCGCCGTCCACCGCGCGATGGCGGAATGGCGTCTTCGTACCGGGGTCCGGGCCGCGAATCTTGCCATTCGACGCCAGACTTCATGCCCGCCGGTGAATGTTCGAGTTGGCGGTGAGCCGTCATTCGCCGGGCGATTCGCATGATCGCGTCCGTGGCATTCGATGGCGGTCGCTCCAACGCCGCTCACTGCATTCATCGACTTCTCGACGGTCGCGGCGCGCGGTGATCCGCGTGCGTCCGAAGTTACTCGCGAACGGGATGCGGGGCCTTCGGCAGCTGGTCGTTGCACACGGGGGAGAGGTCGCTCCGATGCCGCTCGAGACAGCGGGCGACGCGCCCGTGCCCCGGCGAGACATCCCAGCAGAAGCGCGAGATGTCGTAGCGGCAGATCGCCACCAGGCGGCCCATCTCCTTCTCCAGGTTCTCGTGGCGGGCCGCGCACTCGGGGGAGAGCTCCTTCTCGTGCTCCTTCAGACACGCTTGGATCCGCCCGCCGCCTATCGGGACCTTGGCGCAGAACTTCTCGATGTCGGCCGCGCACGGGGTCGCACTCCGGGCGATGCCCGGGAGGAGCACCACGCCGATCACCAGCGCGCCAAGCGTGAGCCGTCGCGACACCGTAGGACTCCTCGAGGCGGCCTTCGTCCGTCTACCGGGTGGGTTGCCAGGATTCGTCGGGGTCGTAAGCGGTGATGGCCTTCGCCGCCTCGCCCGTCCCTTCGCCCAGGTCCTTCTGGAAGACGACTCCCTGCTCGCCCACGATTAGGGTCATGATGCCGCTCGATCCGTGATCGGCCGGCCACGCGACGAGCGCGAATCCGCCGGTCATCCGCCCGTCCTTCACGTAGTCCCTGGCACCATCCGGCGCGTGCGCTCCCTGGGCCGTCAGGATGCGGAAGAAGTAGCCGTGGTAGGGTGCCGGCGCCTGGCCAGCCTCGCCGTGGCGGTAATCCTCGGCCGTGGCGGCTGCGACCAGCGGCCCGAGCGGGCTCACGTCGTGATCGGTCGCCTCCCAGTAGAGGCCATCTCGTTTGCCTGGCGTGCTGCGAAACGACTGGGCATAGGTGTGGAAGCGCCTCGCGAACTCTATCTGCGCGCCCACGTACGCGCGACACACCTCGATCGCGGTGAGCTCGTTGCGCCCGATGCGGCGATTGAGCAGCTCTTCCTTGCCCGCTGCGGTGTCGAACCGCCATCCGTCGGCGTCGCGCACGATCGGGATCGGGAAGGGCCAGTCATCCCGGCCGACGTGCAGGATGGCGATCGCGTCGGAGGTGCGCTCGATCCGTGTCCGCTCGGCGGCGGCGGTGGCGAAGCGCTTGCGAGCCGCAGCGTCGTCCACGGGGTCGCCCGACGAGACGATCTCCTCGCTCCCCGGGCCCAGGACACGCGCCAGGCGCTCGGGACCGTTGCCGCGCGTGGCGGCCTCGAGTGCGCGTGCCGCCGCCTCGGGGGACGGGAAGTGCTCCTGCGCGCGGGCCGTTGCGGGCAGCAGCGCCAGGCAGAGCAGGGTCGCGAGTCTCGTGCTGGTCCTCATCGGCGCCCTCCGCGGCCTCCACCGCCACGGCCACCGCGGCCTCCTCCTCCGCCCCCGCCTCCGAAGCCACCCCCACCTCTTCCTCCTCCACCTCCGCCGCCGCCGCGCTGTCCACCGCCACGGCCGGCATAGCTGGTGCCCCCGCGGCTCGAGGCGCCGCGCGCGCTCGCCTCACGCGAGGAGCGACCGCTCTCGTAGCCGCCGAACGCGCCGCCTTGGCGCCTGTCCGGTCGCGAACCTGACCCACCAGGACGCGTCGCCGGCTGCTGCGAGGCACCCGGTCGCTGCCCGCCTTGCCGGCCAGGCTGACCGCCTGGTGCCGACGGCCGCCCGCCACCTTGCCCCGGACCCGCCCCAGGCCGCGAGGCCGCCTCCTTGGAGCCTCCCCGGGCGGGCTGCTGGGAGGCACGTGCCCCGCCGGGCTGCCCGCGGTCGAAGCCGCGCGCCACGTCCCGATTCGCGCGGTCGCGAGACGCCACCTGATCCCTGCCGCCATACTTCTTCGCGGAGGCCTGGTCCCGGTAAGGCACGCCGCCGCGGTGCTCGGGGTTGTGCTGCCACTTCTGCCGGCCGCCCTCGCCTCGCGTTCGGTTGCCGCTCTTGTTGACGTTCTTTTCCTTGTTCTTGTTGACGTTGACGTTCTGATTACCGCCACCACCTCCGCCGTTGTTGTAGTAATTGTTGACCTCGTTGTGACCCCAGTCGCAGTCACCCCATACGGCAGCGCCGACCGCCATCCCGGCGCCGAACGAGAGCAGGCTCGCCGTGGCGACGTAGCCGGGAGGATACCCCGTCATTGCGGGGTAGTACGGCGTCGGGGGCGGGCCGTACACCGCGTCAGGGCTGTACGTGGGGACGTATACGACCTGCGGGTCCGCGGGCTCGACCCGGATGATCTCCTTCTCCTTGACGATCTCGCGGGTGACGACCTGCTCCTTCGTCGTCTTGAGGGCACCGGACTCGTATGCCTTCGCCCGCATCCGCTGCACCACGTCGAGGACGTCGTCCTTCTGGCCGAGGAACGCATCCCCCAGATCCTTCGTCCAGTCGAGATTGTCCGACATGCGCTGGAGCAGGTCGGGAAAGCGCGTGAGCGACTCCACGCTCGGGTCCCAGTCCTGGCTCTCGAGCGCCTGGTCGAGGGCCTCGCCCTTCAGACTCGCGTTCTTCGTGCGCCAGCGAGCAGCCTCGACCACCTCGAGGGGATAGGTCGCCGCGATCAGGACCTGCACGGCGAGCGCGTCCGGATAGAGCGCGATGGGCGCGACGAGCTGCTCGATCTGCGCCGGCGAGAACTTCGCGGTCTGTGCCGCCGCCGGCGTCCCGTCGGGCGCCTCCTCGGCGGCGCGGGCAAGGCGTGCGATCAGCGCCGCAAGCGCGACGAGGATCAACGGGAGCGCGCGACGCCTTCCGGATGCGCCTTCCCTGTGGGGAGGCCTATCGAGCACCACGCCTCGGCGCGACCCTCCATCAGACGGCATGGGGGACCTATACCCCTCGAACCGGTCTGCGTCTTGCCCTTTCGTGCCAGTGCGCTTCGACGCGCCGCCGTCCGATCGAGGAGGGTCCTGGGGAGGGTCATAGACGGGGGATCGTACCGACGGCGGCCGCCAGGATCGCACCGGTGGCGATGAGCACGGGGCGGCGCAGGGCCGCGCCACCCAGCACTGCCACGATACCGCACTTCACGGTCGTGTTGGTGAGGGTCGCGAGCACGACCGCGTTGGCCGCGACGTGGGCGTCGCCGCTCCTGGCGTACTCGGCCATGGACAAAGTGATCGCGTCGACGTCGGTCATGCCGGCCAGCCCCGCGACCATGTAGAGCCCCTTGCCCGCGATGTTCGAACCCCCGCCCATGGAGTGGATCGCGGAGCGCCTCGGACGACTCCAGGACCTCCTGGAGCGACAGACCGAGCGATCAGCCCTACTCCTGCGACGCGTCCTGGGCCCCGTCCGCCTCGTCCCGACGAGACCGGACGTCGGCCGGCCCTTCTATCGCGCCGAAACCGCCCTCCAGGCCCTCGAGCTGCTCGAGCCCCCGGAGGGCGGTTCGAATTGGTCGCGACAGTGGAGGCGGGGGGAATCGAACCCCCGTGGCGAAAATCGGAGAAGCTCCGCTCTTACGGCACCTTACGTGCAGATATGGTCTTGGGCGGCTACCACGCGGGTCGGCCAAACTTGCTCATTTTCCCTCACCGATGGACGCCGTTCTTGGAACCGTTCCAAGCCGCGCCGCAGTATCCATCCGGGCAGTCTGCCCCCTTAGACGTCGGACACTGCACCGTCAAGGTTGCGCTCAGCTCCAGCAGGACCGACGAAGGATGGCGCGTGGCGGCCTGGGCGTGGGCAAAAGGCACTCGATAGCGAGTTATTGCGCCCGGCTTCTCACATCTACCACGGCGACGCGGAGCCGGTGACTTGCAGCACATCCGACTTGTGCGGAAGACGACAAGCGTTCACGGGCGCGCCGTGGCGGTTCTCTTGCTAAGAATCGGCCTCGCTCGCCTGTCCCCTCGCCGTCAGGTTGAGCCGACGAGCCACGCTGGCTGCCAGGCGGCCGAGGATCCCCGCATAAGTGGGGAACGAGAGCGGAACTCGAGCGAGATCGTCCACACGCATCCCGGCCGCCATCGCTATCGTCGCGACTTGGACGATGTCGACCGCGCGCTCACCGACGACGTGGCATCCCAGAATGTTGTAGGTTGCGCGGTCGACGATCAGCTTGCAGAACCCGTTCGTCCGTCCGTCGATGATCGTGCGGGTGGCGGAATCGAAGCGGATGATCCCTGTCACGACGTCGTGCGCTTCGCGGGCGCCCGCTTCGGTCAGGCCCACCTGGGCGTACTCCGGATCCGTGAAGCTCCCGATCGGGATCGGCCTAGGGGGGAGCACAGTCGTCGCACCGAGCACCGCGTTCGTGGCCGCGACGAAGCCCTCTTGTATGGCCTGGGGGACGAGCAAGAGGTGACCGGTCACGTCGCCGGCTGCAAAGATGTGCGCCGCGAACGTCGACAGGTGAGCGTCGACCCGAACGTACCCGCGATGGTCGGTCTCGACGCCTGCCGCCTCGAGATTCAGCGCTGCGGTATTGGCCACCCACCCGACCGCGACCACCACGACACTGGCCTCCGTGCCGTCACGGAGACCGTCCTTCGAGAAGTTCATGCGCACGCCGTCAGCGGTCTTCTCGAACGATTCGATGGTCCCGAAGTCTTCCCGCACCATCATCCCAGCTGCCCGAAAGGCCGCCGCGACCGCGGCCGAGACATCTTCGTCCTCGGTCGGCAGAATACGCGGGCCCGCCTGGAAGAGCTGGACCCGCGACCCGAATGCGTTGAAGACCGAAGCGACCTGCGCACCAGTTGCTCCAGCGCCGATGACCAGCATCGAGGGTGGCACCGCCGTGAGGCTCCACGCGTCGCTGTGTGTGGCCGTGTATTCGACCCCAGGAACCGAGAGCCGGCGGGGTACGCCGCCTGTGCAAACGATCACCTTTTCGGCGTGCAGCCGCAGTCCACTCTCTGTCTCGATGGTGTGCGGGTCCACGAACCGCGCCATGCCGGCGCGTTCATGGACGGCCACTCCGGCGGAATCGATCTGCCCGCGGAAGGCAGAATGGGCTCGCACGTCATTCGTGACCTCGCGCACACGAGTGAGCAGCCGGCGATACTCCAGCGCCGGCTCGCTCACGGCGATGCCGTACTGCCCGAGCTGTCGGGATTCTCGGATCAGACGGGCGGCGTGGGCCAGCGTACGCACGGGCACGGGTCCATCGTTGGCCGCCATCCCTCCGAACTCCCCGCGGGTCACGAGGGCGGTCTTCGCACCCAAATCTGCTGCGCGGAGCGCGGCAACCACCCCCGCCGGCCCGGCGCCGACGACCACGACGTCGAACATGCGTTCCGTCCTACGTCTCCAGATCGGCGAGCCAGCGAAGGGCGCGCAATCCGGGCATGAAGGCGTATTCACCGCCCCGGGTGACCACGAACCGCGTGAGCCCCTGAAGTCGTCTGGGAATCGGGCGGCGTGGAATGACGAAGCGGCCGGGGTCCAGATGCGATCCGACGATCGGATCCTTGGCGTCGCCGCCACCGAAGAAGACGCCGTCCCCGACCCACTGCGACTGAACGAACTCGAACTGCCGCCCGAGGTGCGCTCCGACGAACGCGAACATCAACCCGCGATCGGCGCCGTCGTCCTGGAGGACTCCTTCCGGCAGGTGAGGACCGTAGGCGGCTCCACGTCGGATCATTCGATGGATCCGCGCGACGCCTGCAATCGACGCATCGCGCGGGTTCGTACGTCGAATGTGCGAACCCGGGGGTGTTTTGAATCCTGCGACATCGTCGGCTTCGTATTGGAAGTTGTTATTGCGTTGCGGATCCGCCCCTAGCTCGGGATCGTCGTGGAGCGGGCAGAGCGCCAACGGCGCGCCGCTGCGCCAGCGGCCCATGACCTTCGCGGCCAAGAGCTCTTCGTCTTCCGGGCTGGTGGAGTTGGCCTTCAGGTAGCTACGGAATGCAGCAACGCGCTGGTGCAGCTTCCGGAAGGCGACGTAGGTTCCGTTCCGGCCGAGAATCTCGGGTCGAAGCGTCTGGACGCCGCCGATCTCGTCGCGATAGCCGAGGACGAATTCACCCGCTTTGAGCGGCTCTTCGTTGGGATTGGTTCCCGGGATTCCACTCCCCTCGACGGCCGGGTGGCTGATCCCGTCGCGGAAGCCGAAGGGCTCCTTCTCCGTGGGCAGCGCGTGGCAGTCCTGGCGCCAGATCGCGGCCACCCCGGGTAGCTCCTGGACGGCCTTCAGCGCGCGCTCGAGCGCGACCGCGAGCCGTGCCGAATCCTTCGCTACGGCGGCCACGACGACGTGAACGTCGGCGGTCCCGAGTGGAGCTTCCCAGTGCTCCGGGCTACTCTCGCCCGTATCGCCCAGCTCCTTCGCTCGCGCCGCCATCCCCTGCCGGAATTCCCACGCGAAGCTCTCGAGCGAGTCCTTCGGCACGCCGAGCGCCCGTAGCCCGTGATAGGTGAGCGCGACGCTTACCCCCGTATGGGCCGCGAGATGATCGCGGTTGGCCGCCGGGGTTACCGCGCCGCTCGCGCGCCGCATCAACTCCCGGCCCGCCTTTCGATCGTCGATCCGCAGCAGGATGTAGGCAGCGGCATATGGCGATGGACGTGGGCGCAGAACCCCGCTCTGGATGTCGTCGAGCTCGAGGGTCACTTCTCCTACCATCCCGGCCCCTTTCGTGAAGAGCGACGGTCAGCTCGCCGTCGCGATGTTTCTCCAGAACCGCTCCAAGCTCTCATCGGCGCCGAACAACCGGTTGAAGACCGTGGAGTCGGCCAACAGGACGTCGCCCGCGCGCTGGTCCTTCGGGGGCATCCATAGGAACGCGTTGAACTCGGTGTTGCCCGCGTCGGTGAACGGATGCGGCCGCGACGTGTCGATCGGCTGCCTCGCGAGGACGTGAATGGACCGACTGTCGTCGGTCGTCAGCGCGTAGTGCGGAAGATGCATGTGGAAGTTGAACGACGTGACACCCGTGAGCCAGCCTCGGCGATCCAGGTCCCTCGCGATCGACAAGGGCGCGATCTTCTTCGTCCCGGGAACGAGCGCTGGGCGCAGGCCGTGGCGGTTCTCGACGGGTACGCCGAGTCCCCGCATCAGCGATCGCGTGTACCTCCCAAAGCGTTGCTGGCGGGGCACCAATGCATCGCCGTGGTGGTGATACTCGACGTCGCGCACCTTCGGATCGTCGGAGATGCCGACCTCGTGATGGGGACCCAAGATCAAGCACGTTCCCTCACGCTCGAGGAACTCCCGGAGGGCCTCGATCTCCTCCGGCGCTGCGTCTTGCTCCGTGATCATGTGATCCAGTCCGAACACGAGCAGCGTGTCTGCATCCGCCAGGACTCGCTCGTCGAGCGGAAGCTTGACGCCAGCGTGATCGATCCGCTGAAACACGGGCACTGCATGCCCGGTCGTCTCCTGGGCGAACTCCTGGAAGGGCACCCAGGCCCGGAAGAACAGCTCGAGTGCTCCCGCGATGCCCTGCTGATACTGCAGGGGGTTCGACCACTCGGGCCCCTCGTAGGCGGGCCATGCCACGCGCCGGACCTCCGTCATCGTCGAGAAGCGGTTGTCGAGCTCCGAAGGATCCCGGCCTGCCTCGGCGGGGTAGCTCCACGAGATGTAGATGCTCACGCGTCGTCGGCCCGGCGTGTATTTCCGTCGCACGTGGCTCTGGTTGTAGGTACGTGCGCTGTTTGATGCGCTCATCGTCACGTCTCCGGATGCCGCACTTTCACTGGAACTGATCGAAAATTTCCGAGAATGCGTTCTTGACCCTCAACGCCTTCTTGATCTCGTCGGCGGTGACATACGGATACTCGCCGTATTCGATGAAACTCGGGCACTGGTGTGCCCGGACGAACTTGATGAAGGCGTCCGGGTTCGTCTTCCAGTCCATCGGGAAACCTTCGAGGTTCTCGAACACCGTATTGACCCCTGCCTTACCGAAGAGGGCTATTGCGTCCTCGGTGTACTTGTCGAAGTTGGTGTCGAAGATGCCCTGGTACATGAATCGCGTGTCGTCGTCGAAAAGCACCCACCGCAGGTAGTGCAGCTTCAACGGGGCCAAGAGGTATGGGTCCTTCTCCAGAGCGCTCGCGAGGTTGAGGCCGTAGCCACGGATGGCTTCAGCTCGGCCAGGCTTCACGCGCGAGATGATCGTGAAGCCGTAACACGCGGGCGTCCGGGGATAGATGGGGCCGTATTTGCCCTGCTCGAGTTGGTCCGTCTCCTTCGGTATGACGACAGCCTGTGGTTTGATCTCCATGCCGGTCCTCCTCTTCTTTTGTGTGCCCTAGAACTTGACCGCGACCGTAAACTGCAATGAGTAACCCTGGAACGTCGACCGATTCGCAAACTCCTTGAAGTACTTGAAACCCGTGTTCACCTTCCAAACGGGCAACACCACGTTACAGGCGAATCCAAGAGCGTTGACGACGTAGTGCGCGTTCGCCTCCGTCGGCGTCACGTTCGGTCCGGTCTTGTCCGTCGTCTGCCACTGATTGTAGCCGACGAGTCCGAGCTGTAAGCGCAACGCCTCGTGCAACGCGAACGTCTGCGTGAGCGAATAGTCGAGATTGAAGGTGTCACCGGGATGAATTCCGGTGCCCTCCTGCTCGGTGTGGAATTCGTACATCTGGAAGGCGGAGAGTGCCGTCGCCTTGTTCTCCGTCAGGTAGAACGTCTCGCCGCCCGAGACGGTGGACGTCCAGTAACCGGACCCGACGTTGTCGTTGGCGCCCGCGCTGAATCTGCCTGTGGGCGCCAAGAATCCGTAGACGGCGCGAACGTCGGTGCGTGGCTTCCTCCAGGCGAGGATCAGCGGCTGATAGTACGAGTCGGCCAATCCTTCTCCCCCGCTGAGTTCTCCCCGGCCGGTCGCGGTGAGCGAATTGTTGGCGACCGGCACCGTGGCGGAGGCGGAAGGGACCGCACCACCCAACAGCCAAATTTCCGAGTCTCCGACCCAGACTAAAGTGTTCAAGTCCATCAGCACGGACTGCCGCCCTGTGGCGAGGACCTCACCATTGGGGCCCCGTAGTTGGTCGCGAGAGTAGAACAAGAGCGCGTTAGCATAACTGAAGCCGGCGCCTGGCGTGACTCCGGAGTTGGTCGCGTTCATGCCGAGCGGGTATACCCCCCTGACCTGCGCTCGGCCCGGCGAAGCGAACGCGACGACGGCCACGACCAGGCCAACCCATGTCGACCACGAAGCCGCAATGTCTCGTCTCACCGATCGGCGGTCAGTCCTGGCATCTCCTCCGCTGCCTTCGTGAGCCGCGGCGGCGGATGTCTCATGGGTCAGCGTCCCCTCTCCTCGCCACGCACGGCCAACGCACGCGCCAGTGGGAACAGGAGCAGCAGGCCGACGATCGCCACCACGACCACCATGACGACGACCTTCGGGTCTGTGAAGTTCTGGCCGCCGACCACCAGTGCGGCGGCAATGTTCCGCTGCGCGGTTCCGAGCGCCATGACTCCCCGGATGTCCGAGACCGGTCCGCCGAGAAGCCACCCGATACCGGCCCCCCAACAGAGAAAGAGGACGCTCGCCAAGACGCCGCGGGTGCCGAACAGTCCAATCAGGTTGTTGACGTTCACCGTGAGTATCAGGAGCGTCAACAAGGCGAGGCTCACGCTGGAAGTTCGGTCTAGCAAGGGCCGCATGCGCTCGGCTGTGACCTCGTGGCGAGCCTTCACTCCAAGCCCCAGTGCGAGAGGCAGCAGCATGAGGAGCACGAGCGAGCGGGCGATCTGTGTCGCATCGACCGACACGCCGTTCAGCAACCGCGGCAGAACGAGCGGCATGTAGCCCACGGTCGCGACCATCAAGAGGACCATGAGGCCGACCGCAAAGGCGAGGTCGCCCTTGGCGATTCCCGCCAGCTTCGGGAGAAACGGCGCACCTGCGGCCGTGCCCAGCAACAGGAGGGCGACGCGCAGCGGCTCGTCCAGCCAGAGCAGCCGCGCGACGAGGATGGCTCCAAGCGGCATCAGGACGAAGTTTGCGAGCAGCGCGAGTGAGACCACCCGTCCGTTGCGTAGCGGCGCGACGACCTGCCCCACCGTCAGACTGACCCCTACCGCTAGCATGCTCGATACGACGAACGCGAGCATCGCGGCGGACACTGCGCTGTTGAGCAGCGTCATTCTCGGGCTCCTTCTGTAGTCGGGAGGTCGCCGCGTCAACCTCACGCGCACGGTCTGCGTCGAGATGACGATGCGCTACAGCCACCTCGCGCCCGCGCACAACGCCGCCGCCGTCGAGAAGCTCGCCGCAGCCCTGGAACGTTCGACGAGGCTGCTAGGGCCTCAAAACCGGCTTCCCACGCGGCTTCCCGCAGTGGCCCGAGAGCAAACGTCCGCGGACTGGAACGCAACTGGAACGTTTTGAGCGGGCCGCAGACGCCCGCCAAGAAGAAGCTCGGTGAAGAACACCGTTTGAGAAGTGGAGGCGGGGGGAATCGAACCCCCGTCCGAAGGTGCATCCACGAGCGAATCTACGTGCGTAGCCCGCGAACTTATCTCGCCGCGCTCGCTCCCACGGGCGGGATCTCGCGCGGCCAGCCGGCGTTTGATCTCGGCCCCCGCCCCGCCGGCGCTGACGGGGACCCAGCCCGAGAAATGGCGCCTCAGCCCGCCCTACGGGCGCAGGCAGGTGAAGCGTCGCGGCCTAATTAGGCTGCGAGTGCGAAGTTGTTGTCTGCAGTTAAGCAGTCCTGCTCGGCTTGCGGGGTGAACAGGACCCCCGGCACGCATCTCTCGTTTCCTCACCCCCGTCGAACCCAGATCGCCCCCTCACCTTGACCCCTCAATAATAGGAGCCCCGCAGCGCACGGGCAACCCGCGCCGGTTCGCACCTCCGGGCAGGCGGCGCACCGGGGAGCTGCTCAGCGCCGGCCGCGCCTCCCCGCCGCCATCGCACGGTCGATCTCCCGGCGCTCCATCCGCTCGCGGATCGCCGCGCGCTTGTCGTGGAGCTTCTTCCCGACCCCGAGGCCGAGCTCGGCCTTCGCGCGGCCACGCGACCAGTAGAGCCGCAACGGCACGAGCGTCAGGCCGCGCTCCTGGATCCTCCCCCGCAGACGCTCGATCTCCTTGCGGTGCAGCAGCAGCTTCCGGTTCCGCTCGGGGTCATGCCCGAACTGGCTCGCCGGGGCGTACGGGCTGATGTGGGCGCCGACGAGGAAGAGCTCGTCGCCGAAGAAGCGCGCGTACGAGTCCTTCAGGTTCGCGCGATGGTCGCGCAGCGACTTGACCTCGCTGCCGACGAGCGCGAGGCCCGCCTCGAAGCGCTCGGTGATCGTGTAGTCGTGGAAGGCCCGCCGGTTGACGGTGATGTCGCGCTCGCGGGCCTCCTTGGTCACCCCGTGGCCCTCACCATCGCAACCTCCGCGCGCTTCTCTCGCATCCGGTTCCGCTCGTCGACGAACACGACCTTCGGCTCGTGCGCACGTGCCGCCGCCTCCTCCATCCAGGTGAACGCCGCGATGATCACGAGGTCGCCGGGCCGGACGAGATGCGCGGCCGCGCCGTTCACGCAGACGACGCCGCTGTCGGGCGGGCCCTCAACGGCGTAGGTCTCGAAGCGATTGCCGTTGGTGACGTCCCACACGCAGACGGCCTCGTTCGACAGGAGGTCCGCAGCGTCCAACAGCCGGCGGTCGATCGTGATCGAGCCCTCGTAGTCGACGTTGGCCTCGGTCACGGTGGCGCGATGGATCTTCGCCCGGAGCATCTTGCGCGTCCGGCGGGAATTCATGGGGGAATTCATGGGATGTCTCCTTCCGGCACGAGCAGCCGGTTGTCGATCAGCCTGACACCGCCCACCCACACCGCCACGGCCAGCAGCGCCGGCCCCCCCACCTCCGCCACCTCCCCGAGCGTCTCGGGATCTCTCAGCTCGGCATACTCGAGCCGTGCCCTCCGCTCGCCGGCGATCACGGCAGTCGCGCGGGCGACGACCGGCCCGGCCCTTCGCTCCCCCGCCAACACAAGCTCCGCCGCCGCGTTGAGCGCCCGCGGCACGCAGCGCGCCGCCTCACGGTCGTCCGGCGCCAGGCGGCGGTTGCGGCTCGAGAGCGCGAGGCCGTCCGGCTCCCGCACCGTCGGCACGCCCACGATCTCGATCCCGAAGTCCAGGTCCGCCGCCAACCGCCGCACGACGGCGAGCTGCTGATAGTCCTTCTCGCCGAATACGGCGACGTCCGGTCGCACGGCATGGAACAGCTTCGTCACCACCGTCGTCACGCCCCGGAAGTGGCCCGGGCGCGCCGCGCCGCACAGCGGCTCGGTGAGCCTCGTCACCTCCACCGCCGTCTGGAATCCCTCCGCGTACATCGCCGCGGCGCTCGGCGCGTAGACGGCGTCGACGCCCGCCGTGGCGCAGATCCGGAGGTCATCGTCGAGCGTCCGCGGATACCGCTCGAAATCGTCGCGCCGATCGAACTGGATCGGGTTCACGAAGATGGACACGACCACCCTTTGCGCCCGGCGGCGGGCCGCGGCGACGAGCGCCAGGTGCCCCGCGTGGAGGGCGCCCATCGTCGGCACGAGGGCGATGCGCCGGCCGGCGCCGCGCTCGGCGTCGGCCCACGCCTGCATGGCGCGCGGCTCGGTCACCGTCGTCATGCCGCTCCCGTCGACGTCTTCGGCGGGGCGAAGGCCTGCGCCTCGGTGGGGAAGGTCCCGGCCTTCACCTCGCGCACGTAGGTCTCGGTCGCGCGTACCACCTCCTGGCCGAGCTCCGCGTAGCGCTTGGCGAAGCGCGGGGTCCAGTCGGTCGAGAGGCCGAGGAGGTCGTGGAGCACCAGCACCTGGCCGTCGCAATGCGCGCCGGCGCCGATGCCGATGGTCGGGATCTTGAGCTCCGCGGTGATCTCCGCCGCGAGATCGAGCGGAATGCACTCGAGGACGACGGCGAAGGCGCCCGCCTCCTGGACGGCCCGGGCGTCGTCGATCACCCGCTCGCGCTCGCCGGCCGCCCGGCCGTGCCGACGGCCCTGCACGCGATGGCCACCCATGCGATGCACGGACTGCGGCGTGAGGCCGACGTGGCCCATCACCGGGACGTCGATCGCCGCGATCGCCTCGATCGTCCGCGCCATCGGGAGCCCGCCCTCGAGCTTGACGGCCTGGGCGCCGCCCTCCTTCACGAGCCGCACGGCGCTGTCGAGCGCGTGCGCGGGGCTCGTCTGGTAGGCCCCGAACGGCAGGTCGCCGACGACGAGGGCGCGCTGGGCGCCGCGCGCCACCATGCGCGTGTGGTAGACCATCTCGTCGAGCGTCACGGGGAGCGTCGTCTCGAGCCCCTGGACGACCATGCCGAGCGAGTCGCCGACCAGCAGGAGATCCACGCCGGCTTTGTCGAGCAGGCGGGCGAAGGCGCAGTCGTAGGCGGTCACCATCGTGATCCGCTCGCCCGCGGCCTTCAGGCGCGCCACGTCGGGCACCGTCACTTTCTTCCCGAGCTCCATGAAAAAAGCCTCCTCGGACCGGTGGTCCGGGAGGCCGTCGGGTGCTTCCGCTCGGAGGGGCCGCCGTGCAGGTCGCCGGTTCCCCGCGCTCGCGCGCTCGGGACCGCGCCCCGGGGCGGTCTCAGGTGCCGCTCACGATTGGTTGCGCCGTCTCAACGTCCCGTCTCGGTCCGTATCAATCCCCGCCCGTCAGGGGTCGGAGTCGTTACCGCGATCCAAGCGGAATGTAGTGCTGTACCCCCTGTCTCATGCCCCGGATCTCCTTGATCAGGTCGGCCAGATCGCCGCCGTGCTCGACGAAGTCGATGTCGGAGCAGTTGACCACGAGAAGCGGGGCCTCCGTGTAGTGGTGGAAGAAGTTGCGAAACGCCTCCGTGAGCCTGCCCAGGTACTCCGGCGTGATGCCACGCTCGTAGTCCCGGTCGCGCTTCCTGAGGTGACGCAGCAGCACCTCCGGTCGGGCCTCGAGGTAGACGACGAGGTCCGGCCGCGGGAGCTGCCGGTCGAGAAGCTGGTAGATCTGCTGGTACAGACCGAACTCATCGGGGTTGAGGTTGAGCTGCGCGAAGATGACGTCCCGGGCGAACAGGTAGTCGGCGACGGTCCCCTGCGAGAAGAGATCGAGCTGCCCGAGCGTGCGTTGCTGGCGGTAGCGCTCGAGCAGGAAGAAGAGCTGGGTCTGGAACGCATACTTTCCCGGGTCTTCGTAGAATCTCCGGAGAAACGGATTCTCCTCTCCTTGCTCGAGGAGGAGCTGCGACCCGAACTCCGTGGCGAGTCGCCTTGCAAGGGCCGTCTTGCCGACGCCGATCGGCCCCTCCACGGCGATGTACCGCCCCGTCGCCCGCTCGGCCGCCATCCCCTCCCCTTCCGGCGGGAGGCTTAACATTCCGCGTTCGCCGTGTCCATACAAACGCGTCGAGCGGCCCGCCGGCACGGAACGAGCCGCTCGCCCGGCGGTCCGCTCACGGCGCGAACATCTCCTGGAGGACGCACAGCGTTCGCTGCAGCGTCTGCGGGGCCAGTCTCCCAAGCCGCCTCACGAGCCGCTCGTGATCCACGGTGCGAATCTGGTCGAGAACCACGTGCCCGCCACGCCCGGCCAACCTGCTCGGGATGCGAAACGGGTACCCATGGGCCCCCGTCGTCAGGGGTGCGACGATGAAGGTCCGGAGGTGCGCGTTGAGCTCGTCGGGCGAAACCACCACACAGGGGCGAGTCTTGCGGATCTCGCCTCCCCGGCTTGGGTTGAGATTGATCAGGAAGATGTCGCCCCGATGGACCCCCTCCCCCGCTACCACCGCCACTCCTTGTCATCGAATCGCGTACGAACGGGTGCGCCGACGAGGCGGTCGCCGTTCCGCTTGCGAAGCTGACGAGCCGCCTCGGCCCATCCCGTCCGGGGTCGACCAACTCGCTCGATGACGATCACGCCTTTCCGAGCCCGAATCTCGACCTCGTCCGTCAGCCCGGCCTCCTCGAGAAGGGGCTTGGGCAAGCGAACTCCACGCGAGTTTCCGATCTGAACCAGCCTGGCCCTCATCGTTGTCGCCTCCGTGATTACGGCGTAATTACACGCGCGCCTTTGGGTCAAGATTCTGCCTGACCGGGTCACTCCGTGCTATACAGCGGATCCCATGGCGACCAGCCTACTTCGTCGGACGGCGGGCCAGCTCTTCATGGTTGGCCTGCCGCGCCCGGCCCTGGACCGCGAGACGCGGGAGTTCCTCGCCGAGCGCTGCCCGGGCGGCGTCATCCTCTTCAAGCGCAACATCCGGTCCGCCGAGCAGCTTCGCCGGCTGGTGGCCGACATCCACGCGACGGGCGCCGGCGTCCCACCGCTGGTGGCGCTCGACCACGAGGGCGGGCGCGTCGACCGGTTGCCCCACCCTCCCTTCACCCACTTCCCCCCCATGGCCCTCGTGGGCGAGAGCGGGGACACGCGTCTCGCCGAGGCAGTGGGGCGCGCGATGGGACGCGAGCTCCGCGCGGTGGGCATCGATCTCGACTTCGCCCCGGTCCTCGACGTGTGGTCGAACCCCCGCAACCGCGTCATCGGCGACCGCGCCTTCGGGACGACGCCGCGCGCCGTCGCGCGGCTCGCGCTCGCCTTCGCGCGCGGGCTCGCGCGCGCGGGCGTGCTGGCGTGCGGCAAGCACTTCCCCGGCCACGGGGCCACGGTCGGCGATTCGCACTTCGTCCTCCCGCGCGTCCGCCGCAGCCGCCGCGCGCTCGCGGCGACGGAGCTCGTCCCCTTCGCCCGCGCGGCCGCCGCCGACATCCCCGCGCTCATGACGGCGCACGTCGTCGTCCCGGCGCTCGACGCGCGCCGGCCTGCAACCGTGTCGCCCAAGATCTGTCGCGACCTCCTCCGCCGCCGCCTTCGCTTCCGCGGCGTCCTCTTCAGCGACGACCTCGAGATGCAGGCGATGGCTGGCCGCCGGCGCGTCGGCCGGGCCGCGGTCGAGGCACTTCGGGCGGGCTGCGACATGCTGCTCGTCTGCCAGTCCCTCGCCGCCGCACGCGAGGCGATGGCCGCCGTCGAGGATGCGCTCGGCCGCGGCAGGCTCGAGGCCGGCGCGATCGCCACGTCGCTGATGCGGATCCAGGGCCTCCGCCGCCGGCTCACCGCGCCGCCGGCGCGCGCGTCGCTCGGGTGGCCGGCACACAGGCAGCTGGCGCGCCGTCTCGCGGCAATCGCGCCGCAGGCGAGCGCGCGCGCCGCCGGGTAGCAGCGCCGCCGTTGATTTCTCCCGGCAACCTCCGGGCGCGCCGCGCGGTAATCGCCTTCCTCTGGCTGAGCGCCGTGGTGACCATCGTGTACTGGGTGGTCTTCTTCTCGAGTGGAGAGGTCCGCTCCACCACCGGGGAGGACTGCTATCTCGCCTTCGAGCGCGCCTTCCCCGCGGCCGACGGGTGGCTGGTGATTGTCTGCGTGGTCGCTGCGGAGGGACTGCGCCGGCGGCGCGAATGGGCCCTGCTCTGGGGCGTCGCCGCCGGCAGTGCGATCATCTACCTCGGGTGCATGGATGTCCTCTACAATCTGGAGAACGGCATGTACACGAGGATGAACGCTGCGATGGCCGGGGAGGTCGTGATCAATCTCTGGTGCGTCTCCCTCGGACCCTTCCTGCTCGTGTACTTCTGGCGCCATCGCCGGGACTTGAAGACCGCCTGACCGCCAGGGGGCCTCAGCGGTCCGGTTCCCTGCTCGAGCGTCCTCGCAGCCAGGCGAGAAGCGCCTCGCGGTCCGCACCCAGCTCCGGCGGTGGGCGATGGGCCGCCGGCTCCGGCACGTCGGCGAGCTTGATCGGGTTGCCGGCGACGAACAGCGTGCCGATGGCGGGGTCCGGGATGCCGACGACCATCCGCCGCGCCTCGACCTGGGGGCTGCGCGCCGCCTCGGCCACCGTGTTCACCGGACCGCACGGGACTCCGACCGCCTCGAAGCGCTCGAGCCACTCCGCCGCAGCGCGCGTGCGGAGGACGCGCTCGAGCTCGCCCTCGAGCGCGTCGGCATGCTGCCGGCGCAGGTCCGGCGACACGAAGCGCGGATCCTCCAGCAGCTCGGGGCGCCCGATCGTCCGGCACAGCTTCTCGAAGTGCTCGGGATGTCCGGCGCACACCACGATCATCCGCCCGTCGCCCGTGGCGAAGGCCTGGAAGGGGGCGATGTTCGGATGGCGGGTCCCCAGGCGGCCCGGCACCATGCCGGTGACGAGGTGGTTGGTGAGCGCGTTCTCGAGGATCGCGAGCTGACAGTCGAGCATCGCGACGTCGATCATCGTGCCTGCGCCGGTGTCGCGGCGCTTGAGGAGTGCGCTCGTGATGCCCACGGCGAGGAAGAGGCCGGCCGCGATGTCGCCGATCGAAACGCCGACGCGCGCCGGCGGCTGATCGGGATAACCCGTGAGGCTGAGGATGCCGCCCATCGCCTGGGCGACCATGTCGAAGGCCGGGCGCCCGCGCAGTGGACCGGTGTGCCCGAAGCCGGACGCCGCGGCGTAGATGAGCCGCGGCCAGCGCGCGCGGAGCGTCGCCCAGCCGTAGCCCAGCCGCTCGAGCACTCCGGGCCGGAAGTTCTCGACCAGCACGTCGGCGGCGCCGAGCAGCGCCTCGAAGATCGCCCGGTCCTCGTCCCGGCGCAGCTCGAGGGCGATGGACTCCTTGCCGTAGTTGAGCGCGGAGAAGTACAGGCTCTTGCCGCCGACGAACGGGCCGATGAGCCGGGCATCGTCGCCCACCGGCGGCCGCTCCACCTTGATGACGCGCGCGCCGAGGTTGGCGAGGATGAGCGTGCAGTAGGGGCCCGCGAGCACGCGCGTCAGGTCGATCACCGTCACGCCGGCGAGTGGCCGGGGGTCGGCCCGGATCATGGCAGCGGAGGATACGCGCTCCGGCAGCGGCGCGCGACCGAGAAGCGCCCACCACGAGCCGTTCCGGTGCCGATGGCGCCCCCGGGGCCCTTCGGCCGCGTACCGGTGAGAATCCTTCTTTCCCCCTTGACGAGGAGAACCCGCTCCGTGTTATGCGGGAGCATGCGGACAATCGTACTGCTGGCCTTCGTTCTGGGCGCCCTCACCCCCGCGTCGGCCGATAGCATCAGGTGCCGCTTCGGGCCGGGCGCCACGCCCGCCGTCACGGCACCCAACAAGCCGCACGGCTCGCAGATCCCCATCGACACCATCGTGGTGGCGATGCAGGAGAACCGCTCCTTCGACCACTACTTCGCGCAGCTCCGCCTCCAGGGACAGCCGCACGTGCGCCGGGTACCGAAGAACGCCTCCAACCCGGACCCCACGAACCCCAGCGGCCCGCCGATCCCCCGCTTCCACGAGACGAGCTACTGCGAGTGCGCTGACCTCGATCATTCCTGGAACGGTACGCACCACGAGTGGGACAACGGCGCGATGGACGGCTTCACGGCCGCCAACACCAACGCCTGCAATCCGACCGGCAGCCGGACGATGGGATTCTACGACTCGACGGACCTGCCCTACTACTACTCGCTCTACAGCCAGTTCGCGATCGCCGACCGCTACTTCGCGTCGGCGCTCACGCAGACCTTCCCGAACCGCTTCTACCTCTACGCCGGCACATCCTTCGGCCACATCCGCAACGATTTCCCCACCAGCCCCACGGAGTTCGCTCCGCCAGGCGGGACGATCTTCGAGGCCCTCGACAACGCGGGCATCACCTGGAAGATATATTTCTCGGAGATCCCGGCCGGTTTCCTGTTCGCCTACGTTCGCGATCACGCAGCCAACACGGCGCCCATCCAGCAGTACTTCAACGACGCCCAGGCCGGTACGCTGCCGCAGGTCGTCTTCGTGGATCCCCTCTTCAACCTCAGCGGGACGGAATCGAGGAACATGGAGAACGACGAGCACCCGCCCGCCAACATCCAGGTGGGGGAGCAGTTCGTTGCCAGCGTGGCCAACGCGCTCATGGCGAGCCCGCAGTGGCCTCACGCGGCGCTCTTCCACACCTACGACGAGCACGGCGGCTTCTGGGATCACATGCCGCCGCCGCCCGCCTGCCTCCCGGACAACATTCCACCGATGCTCCAGTCCGGCGACGAGCCGGGGGCGTTCGACCGTTACGGGATCCGCGTGCCGGTGGTGGTGGTGTCGCCGTACTCCCGCAAGCACTACGTGTCGCACCGGACGTACGACCACACGTCGATCATCCGCTTCATCGAGACGCGCTTCGACCTCCCGGCACTGACCCGGCGCGACGCGAACGCCGACCCGATGCTCCGCCTCTTCAACTTCCACCGTACGCCCTTCGCGACGCCGCCGGCGCTGCCGCCGGCTCCGGTGGACGAGGCGCACCGCCTGCAGTGCTCGCCGAGCGGCGCCTTCATCGATCCGGTGGAGTTCTAGCCCAAGGGTCGCCCGTCCCTGAGGCTCGGGAGCCTCGCGATCTCCCGAGCTCCATCACCCGCAAGGTGAAGGGCACGTGCGTGCGAATCGTCTCGAACTTCGGATGCGGCCAATCGTGGTGCAAACGGCGCTCGCCTTCGGTCTGACGATCGCGCCGCCGGCGTGGGCGCTCCCTCCCCCGCTGTCCTGCCCGAGCTGCTGGGTGCCGCCCCTCTTCACCAGCTGGCAGATCCAGTTCACCGGCACGCTCGACCAGGCGTTCAACGCGACGCTCTGGGCGTTCGTCTGGCCGGCGCGTCACCAGGCGGGCTCGTCGACCGACCCGAACCTGCCGCCGATGGGACTTCGCCTGCGGCTCAAGGCGAGCCTCGACATCTCGGGCTTCTCGCCGGCGAACCAGGTGATCCTCGCTGCGCTCAAGCGATACGGCATGTTCGTCGCCGACAACGGCGGCCCGTGGTTCGTCACCGGCGCACCCGACCCGCGCTGGGACGACGACGACCTGCACCGGCTTGGGCAGATCATCGGCGCGGATTTCGAGGCGGTGGACGAATCCGGGTTGATGGTCGGGCCCGACTCGGGCCACGTACGGTGAGGTTCCAAATCGATCCCGACGGCCTCCGGCTCGCAGCCCGTTGCGTGACGCGTCGTGCGGAGTCCCGCTCCGCCCGCGGGCGTCGCGCGTGGCGCGAAGCCTCTCCCGCCTCGCGTCACCTCGCGCGCCATGCACCTGCGCGAGGCTCGTGCGCAAGCGCGAGCCCGGGCGAGGTTCGCATATTTGGAGAACCCCCTTTTGGACCGGCACAGTTCTTGGGTAAAGTCCCAACATGATGCGCGGTTTCCCCTACCTCATCTTCCTCGCCGCGCTGGCCTTGGTGCCGGCCGACCACGCACTCGCCAAGGCGTTCAACCGCCCGCACATGCACCAGCCCGGCCACGGATGCCAGATCCAGGTCGGCCCGGTCACCGTCCCGCGCGGCGAGGAGCTGACCGAGTGCACCTACCTGAAGATGCCGAGCAAGCGCGACATGGCGGTCCACCGCGTGAAGATCAAGGTGAGCGGTGGCAGCCACCATGTCCATCTCTACCGGCCTGCTGATCCCACGTTGAATCTCGCCGACGGCCACGAGACCTGCAACATGGCGCTCGACTTCAGCGTCTGGCAGCTCGTCCTGGCGGCCCAGGACATCTTCCTCGACTGGCGGCTCCCCCCGGGTGTCGCGTTCCACTTCCGCGCCGGCGAGCAGCTCGCCGCGCAGACCCACTTCGTCGACAACGGCCTGCTGCGGACGCCCACGGGGCAGGGCTGGGCCCTCTTCAACCTCTACTCGATGCCGCCGCGGAAGGTCCACTCCTACGCCGGGGCGATCTTCGGGCAGGACCGCGACGTGGTCGTCCCGGCGCACGCGACCTCCACCGCCACCACCCGCTGCCTCTTCCCGAAGCCGGTCACGCTGCTCGCGATCACGGGCCACTACCACTACCGCGGCGTCCGCTTCACCGCCGGCTCCTGGGACGGCACGGGCGGCGAAAAGCTCTACGAGCAGAACGGGTACCTCGATCCTCCCTTCGTCCGCTACTCGGGCGACCACGCCCCCACGGTGAAGGGCCTCCAGTGGACCTGCACGTACGACAACCAGACCGACCAGACGTACAAGTTCGGTCCGTTCACCGACCGGAACGAGCACTGCAACCTGTTCGCCTTCTACTACCCGACCGACACGCCGGACGAGTTCACGACGTGCGTCCAGAAGGACGGCGTCGTGACGACGACGGTGCGGGGGCAGTGAGCCGCGGGCCCTCGGCCGGGCCGCGTCGCTGACGCGCGCCGCGGGCCTGGCGCGCCCGCCTCAGGACGTGCCGCGATAGAAGAAGTACTCCGCGGTGTAGGGCACGCGCATCTCGCGGCCGACGTCCGCAGCATCACAGCCCGTCGCAGGCGCCTTGCCGCCGCCGGTGTTCACCCGCTGAACGAAGGTCACGCGATCGAAGACGCCCGGGCCCTTCGTGGACTTCGCCTGCAGGAGCAGCCAGGGAATGGCGTCGAGGTCCGGCGCCGCCGCGCTCTGCACGACCGCCCCGACCACCTTGCTGCCGCTCTGACTCTGCCACGTCGGCCCCACGTAGTGGATCCCAACGACGTTGCCCTCGGCGTCGAACAGCTTGGCTTTCGGCGCCTTGAAGCTCCAGGCGAACTGCGTCGCGTCGGTCGCCGAGGGTTTGCAGACGTAGATCTGCACGCCGCCGGCGTGCGCATGGAAGGCCACCGTGTTGCCTTCCGGCACCTCCAGATTCGCGGGTACCGCGGGCGCACGGTCGTCCAGCGCCGGCGTGGCCAAGGCCGGCGAGAGCGATACGCAAACGCCGAGTACCATCGTCGAGAGAGTCAACGCTACGCGCCTTCGTCCGCTCGAAACCATCATCAGACCAAGCCGATGGAAGACACGAGCCCCGTCACCAGCTCGGGCAGGTCGGGCACCAGATCGTCGAGCCACCCCGCCGTGAAGGAGGGAATGATCGCGAGGACCCACAGGATGACCCACGACGCTCGGAAGCACGAGCGTCGCCACCGTGTGTCGTGTTCGTGCGTGATGACGAGACGGATCATCTCGGCCAGGGAGTCGACGGAGAGCTTCCGCATGAGACTCGCGCGATGATATTCGACGGTCTTTTCACGCATCGCCAGCGTCCCCGCGATCTCCCGGTTGGTCTTCCCGTCGACGACCAGGTCCAGCACCTGCCGTTCGCGCGGTGTCAGACGTCCGAGGCGCCAGGCGCGGTCGGCGCGCTGAGCTTCCCTCTGCCACAACGCCCGGTCCATCTCGATCGCCTGATGGATGCGGTCGAGCAGCAGCTGGCGGCTGAAGGGCTCCTCGAAGTAGTCGAACGCGCCGGCCTTCAGCGCTTCCACCGCGGCCTGCACGTCGCCATAGCCCGTGACGACGATGATCGGGAGTCCGACCCTCCGGGCGATGAGCTCTCGCTGGAGAGCGAGCCCTCCCATGCCCGGGAGGCACAGCTCCAGCAAGAGGCATCCCGGACGGGGTCCGTCCGACGCCTCGAGGAACGCCTCCGCCGTGGGGTACGTCTCGACGGCGAGCCCCACCGACGCGCAGAGCCGGCGCAGCGACTCGCGCGCGGTCTCGTTGTGATTCACGACGACGACTCGCGGCTGCGCGCCGGCTCCGTCCGCGGGCGCGACCTGCATACCTGTGGATGCCGACCCATTGCGCTGCCATTCGTGGGCCATGCCGTGCGGCATCATCGCCGCGGAGGCGTTCGGCGGTCAATCGTGAGAACCACGCACCGGTGCCCGGGAGAACCCGCTGCCTCCAGGCTCAGTGCCGAGCCGGAATCTGCTCGACCCGCAGCGGCACCGTCGCCGCCACCTGCCCGTCGACCAGCACGTCGAAGGCGTAGCGCCCCGGATGCTCCAGGTTCAGGTTCGTCACGTTCAGGATGTGGTCGGTGCGGATGGTCTCCCCGAGCTCGCCGGGCTGAACCGTCATCGCGCCGGGGAGACGGAACAGGACGGTGCCGTCCTGCGTCCGGAACTGCACTTCGACCTGCCGGGTGGCTCCGGCCTCGCGCGCGTCGGCCTCGAAGCGGACGACGAGCTGCATGTGGGCGTGGGTGGTCGGGAATCCCGGCGCGTAGATCGTGTCGAAGATGCCGAGGATGTTGAGCTTGCCCTCGCGCGAGACGTTCGAGTAGTCGGCGAGGAGCGCGAGGCTGACGCGCATGCGCGCCCCGGCGCACTAGCGCCGGCGCGCCCGCACGCGCCGCGCCTCGGCCTTCCGTTCCGGCTTGGCCTCGGCGGCTCCCCGCACGAGCCGCGGGAGGGTCCGGCCGAGGGGCTGGCGGGCGACGCCGCGCTCGGTGACGATCGCGGTCACCAGCTCGTTCGGGGTCACGTCGAAGGCGGGGTTCAGGACGCGGATGCCGCTCGGCGCGATCTGCCGCCCGAGCACGTGCGTCACCTCGCGCGCGGGGCGCTCCTCGATCGGGATCTTGTCGCCGCGCGGGCAGTCGAGGTCGATCGACGAGATGGGTGCCGCGACGTAGAACGGGATCGCGTGTCGGTGCGCCAGCACGGCCAGAGGATAGGTGCCGATCTTGTTGGCGACGTCGCCGTTGGCGGCGGTGCGGTCGGTGCCGACGATCACGCAGCTCACGCGCCCGCGCTGCATCAGGTGGCCCGCCATGTTGTCGGTGATGAGCGTCACCGGGATGCGGTCCTTCTTGAGCTCCCAGGCCGTGAGACGCGCGCCCTGGAGGAAGGGCCGCGTCTCGCAGGCGATCACCTGGATACGCTTGCCCGCCTCGATGGCCGCCCGCACGATCGCCAGTGCCGTCCCATGACCGGCCGTCGCCAGCGCCCCGGCGTTGCAGTGCGTGAGCACGGTGGCGCCGTCCTCGAGGAGCGGCGCGCCGTGCACGCCGAGGGCGCGGTTCGCCGCGACATCCTCGTCGTGGATCGCGAGCGCCTCGCGCTCGAGCAGCGTGCGCAGCGTGTCGGGCGAGCGGTGACGGTTGCGCCCGAAGACCCGGCGCATGCGCTGGATGGCCCAGAAGAGGTTCACCGCGGTGGGGCGGGTGGACGCGAACGCCCGGCACAGCCGCTCGAAGTCCTGCGCCGTATCGCCCGCGCGCAGCGTGCGCGCGCCGAGCGCGATGCCCATGGCCGCCGCGACGCCGATCGCCGGCGCGCCACGGATCACCATGTCCTTGATGGCGCGCGCCACCTCCCGGTAGTCGCGGTAGACGCGGTAGACCTCACGCGTGGGGAGCACGCGCTGGTCGAGCATGACCACGCAGCCGCTTCTCCACTCGATCGTACGAACGGGCATGGCGAGCGTCGGCCTCTGCGTGGAGCATACCCGAATCGCCTGTGACACAACAGGGCGGCGTGCCTTGACGTCGCGGCGGCGGCCTCGATATCGTCCGCGATCCGTAAGCGGGAGCGAACGAAATCCGTGAGCGCGAGCGAAGGATATCGATGAGCGACTACAGCCAGTCGTACTCCACCCTCGTCGCCGGCTCGCCGGCCGACTGCTTCGCCGTCCTCACCGACTTCGAGGCGTACCCCGAGTGGTCGTCGCCGATCACGGAATGCCGCGTGCTCGAGCGCTACCCCGACGGCCTCGGGCGGCGCGTGGCCTTCGCCCTCGACATGAAGCTCAAGACCATTCGCTACGTGCTGGAGTACACCTACGACCCGCCGCACGGCGCGCGCTGGCGGATGGTCGACGGGGACGTCAAGGACGTGCAGGGGTCGTACACCTTCACGCCGGCCGATGGCCCGACCAAGGCGACGTGCACGCAGGCCATCGACATCGGGTTCTGGATCCCCGGGTTCCTGCGCAGCACGTTCGAGAAGAAGGCGCTGCAGGACTCGGTCGAGGAGTTCCGCCGGGCCGTCGAGTCGCGGGGCCGGGGCTGAGCTGCAGGTCGAGGCTCAGCCCGCGGCTCGCGCGGCGGAGGCGGCCGCCACCACGCGGCCCTCGAGCCAGCGTGTCGCGGCGAGGAGGCCCCAGAGGCGACGCCCGTGGTCGCGTTCGCCCGCGAGGTGCTCGCGCCAGAGTCGCCCGACGTGGTCGGGCCGGAAGACGCCCTGCGCGGCGAGGCGCCGCGGCGCCAGCAGCTCCTCGGCGAGGTCGCGGAGCCGGCCCGCGGCCCAGGCCTGCGGCGGGGGACCCGGATCTCGATGCGGCGCGCTCCGCACTGCCCGCGGCAGGAGATCCGCCGTCGCCGCGCCGAGGAGGAGCTGTCGTGCTCGCACGCCGCCGCGGTTCGCGGGTGGCGTGCTGGCGGCGATCTGCGCCAGCCGATGATCGGCGAACGGCAGCCGCAGCTCGACGCCTTCGGCGGCCGCCGCCGTGGTGACGGCGGCGCGCGCCGGCAGCCGGAACGCGACGTCGACGTAGTGGAACGCGTCCCGGGTGTCGGCGGCGCCGGCGGCGGCAGCGTCGGCGAACAGGCCCGCGAGCGCCCGCCAGGGCATGGCCTCCCCCATGGCCTCGAGCGCCTCGGGCGTGTAGAGCGCGGCGCGCTCCTCGGGCAGCAGGAGACTCACCTGGCGAGCGTAGAGCTCGAGCGGCGCGAGCCGGGCCCCGCCGACCGTCGCGTGCACGGCCGGCGACCAGAGCGCGGGCGCGACACGCGTCGAAACCTCGATCATCTCGCGCGCGAGAGCCGGCAGCCGCGCATAGTAGCCGATGCGTGCTGCCGCACGCGCCGGCGCGGACCCGCCGAAGATCTCGTCACCGCCCACCCCGGCGAGCGCCACGCGGACGTCGGCGGCGGCGCGCGCCGCGGCGAGCGCGAGCACCGGGTCGTCGAGGCTCGCACCCGGGCCGCCGTGCGCGGCGAGCAGGTGCTCGAGCACGGCCGGCCATTCGGGCTCGCCGTCGACGGCGACATGCTCGATGCCGAGTTGCGCGGCCAGTCGGGCCGCCGCGCGTCCCTCTCCGGCGAACGTCGCGGTGTAGGCGCTGGCGGGTGAGCGCCGGTCGGCGGCGACGAGTGCCAGGAGCGCGGCCGCATCGAGCCCGCCCGAGAGGAGAAACCCCGCCACCACGCCGGCGAGCCGGAGGCGAATCGCCTCTCGCGCCTGCTCGCGCACCAGCGTCGCCGCCTCGGAGGCGGCGAGCCGCCGCTCCGGGAACGTGAGCTGCCAGTATTGCTGGAACCTCAGCCGGCCGCCTTCCCAGACCGCGATCTCCGCGGGCGCGAGCTGGCGGATGGCCGGGTGAAGCGTGGCCGGCGGCGGGACGAAGCCGAAGGTGAGGAAGGCATCGAGCGCCGCCGGGTCCCATGCCTGCGCGAGACCGGGCAAGGCGACGAGCGTCGGCAGCGCCGAGCTTGCGGCCAATCGATTGCCGTCGGCGGCGAAGTAGAGCGGCACGAGCCCCAGCTGATCGCGCGCCAGGAGGAGCCTCCCCCGCCGCGCGTCCCAGAGGGCGAGGGCAAAGGCCCCCCGCAGGGCCTGCACGGACTTGAGCCCGCGCTCCTCGTACAGATGCGCGACGATCTCGGCGTCGTCCCGCCCGCCCAGCGCATGCCGCCCCCCGAGCGCCACCGTGAGCTCGCGGCGGTTGTAGAGCCTGCCGGCGAGGACGGCCCGCACCGAGCGGTCCTCGTTGACGCCGACCGGGAGGCTCGGGTCGGCGCTCCGCGGCAGATGCGCCAGCAGCAGGGCCCGCCCGGTGAGGTCCGCACCTCTCCACCCCCCTGCTGGCGGCTCGTGGTCCGGCCACCCGGCAAGCACGAGCATCGTGTGCATGCTCAGCCCGAGCTCACCAGCTCGACCTCCTCCTGCACCACGGCCATCGTGTACTCCCGGTCGGCGACGCGCAGCGTGGCGCGGAGCTGGAAGGCGTCCTGGTGAAAGACGAGCTCGGCCGGCGCGTCGGCGCGGGGCACGAGCGCGTAGCCGAACACCAGCGGCAGGCGGCCGATCGCCAGCAGCGAGAGGACGGGGGCGGAGCGGCGCTCGCCATGACGTGCCGCGTACCAGCCCTGCGGGCGCGCATCGTCGATGCCGTGCACTGCGCGGACCTCGTGCGTGCCGGCCGGCACGATCTGCACCTGCGCCGTGGGGGAGCGAGCGGCCGTGAAGACGGGGCGGCCGCGGCACACGGCCGCGAGCCGCACGTCGGGGTGCAGGTGGATGAACGACTCCGCCTCCACCCCGCCCGCCCCGAGCAGCTCGTCTGCGATCACCCAGAAGCGTCCCGGCAGACAGAACACGCGCCGGCGGTGCTTGAGCGCGGGCGTCCGGTGCGCAAACCCGTCGTGCGTGCCCGCGAAGTACAGCAATCCGTCACGCATGATCCAGCGGACGTCGCTCACCTCCGGCGATCGGCGATCGTCGACGGCATCGACGGCGACCGTGTTGTGCGCGCGCCTGCTGCGGAAGTAGTCGCCCCAAGGGCCGGGCTCCTCGCCGCCGACCCCCGCGTCGACGACGAGCCGCATGCCACCGACCGACAGCTCGTAGCCGAAGAGATTCGGATCGCCGCCCGGCGGGGGCGTGCCGCCGTCGAGCAGCATGACGTCACCGGCATCGCCCGGCAGCACGTAGAAACCCGTCCGCCGCAGCGCCCGCGGCTCAGCCGCCTCGCGACGGCGCGGCAGGTTGGCATAGGCGCGGCGGCCCGCCTCGCCCAGCACGAGGAGCGGCCACACGCCCGGCAGCTCGCCGGCGGACGCGAGCGCCGGCTCGTGGAACAGGGCTGCCGCGGTGGCGAGCAGCTCGCGCGCCGGGCGGGCGACGCCGAGGGCGGCGTTGTGGAAAAGCGGCAGCTCGCCGTCCGGATGCAGGAGACGAGCAAGAAAGTCCGCCATGCTCTTGACGCTCTTGCGCGCCCACGGCGGCGCGTCGTCGTTGGCCGCACGCAGGAAGGCCAGGACCTCGAGGTAGTCGGCGAGCATGAGCGCGTGGGCGACGGGGTTCCGCGCGCGATGCCCACCGTCTTCGTTGACCTGCTCGCGCAGCTGGCCCCAGAGGAGCGCCGTGCCGGCGTCGAGCCAGCTCCGGGCTTCGAGCCCATCGAAGAAGCGTCCCGCCAGGAAGAGGGCTCGGCCGGCCGCCACGAGCCAGTGATCGGCAGGCTGCTCGCCGACTGTCGCGGCGAGCGCCGCTGCCTGGAGGTATAGACTTTCCCGCAGCGCACGCCGCGCGCCCGGGTCGTCCCGGAGCTCGCGTGCGAAGAAGACCTGCAGGTAGATCAGATTCGGGATCCGCCGGGCCAGCGCAGGCACCTCCCACGCCACGCCGGAGTAGGGAGTTGCGCCAGCGATCCATTCGCGGGCGAGGTCCGTGGCGACCTCGTACCAGCCCCCCCGCACCTCCGGCGTCGGGGCGAGCGTCGCGGCCACGCCGGCGGCGAAGAGATCGTCGAGGCTGTTGAGCGCGATGAGCCAGGGCTTCGGCTGGCCGCGCGGCTCCCAGTCTATCCGGCCCGGAAAGCCGATCGTCCGGCCGAAGAACTGGAAGCGCCTGCCGCGCAGCGCCTCGGCGCGCTCGAGCACCACCCGCGCCTCGCCGAGGTGCTGGCGCCCGAGCGCGGCGAGGCCCGGCAGGAAAGGCTCGCCATAGCGCGTACGCGGCTCGAGGCGCTTTCCCCGGCCCGGCGTCGCGAAGAGCGACCGCAGCCGGGCCTGAAGGCCCGCCCGCTCAGCCCGGCGCGCAACGTGCAGCGGCTGAAGGTCCGCCACGCCGCCTCCTCCCCACATTGCCACTCTAGCGGACGGCGGCCCGCGCGTCGAGTGCGGCGAGGGTCGTGGTCGCCATTTCCAGCCCGTCCCGCCCCCGGGCTTTCGGCCTTTCTTTTCTTCTCCAGTCGAAGCAGGCAAGCGGCTTGCGGCGGCGCCCGCCGTCATCTACAAGCCGGACCGCGCCATGCTCGCCGTCCGCCAGGCGCTCCGCGAGCTCAGGCGCCGTCGGGTGCGGAGCGCGCTCACGACGGGGGGCATCGCCATCGGCGTCGCCGCCCTCGTCCTGCTGGGCGCGCTCTCGGAGAAGATGAGCCGGCTCGTCGAGGGGGGACGGGACTTCGCGACGGGCCAGGTCACGGTGAGCGGTGCGGGGACCGGCGCGCTCAGCGGGATGACACGCGGCGGGTTGCTCACGGCCGAGCAGCTGCGCGCGCTCGAAACGATCGACGGGGTGGCGGCAGTGGCGCCGATCGTCATGTTCCCCGCGGCGGACGCGCCGGCGGCCCTGCCGCTCACGCTGGCGCCCCTCGTGTTCGGCGTCGACATGGAAGCGCTCGCGCTCAACCGGCGCTCGCCGCGGCCGCGCGTCAGCGCCGGCCGCCTGGTCCCGGCGCCCGCCTCCGACGAGGCCGTCCTCGGCAACCAGGTGGCACGCCTCTATCACGTGGGCCCGGGCGACCCGATCACCGTCCGCGGCAAGCGTTTCCGGGTCGTCGGCGTCCTCGAGCCGACGCTGACCGGCCCCGACAGCTTCGTGTTCATGTCGTTCCCGACCGCCCAGCGGCTCTTGATCGACAGCGAGCCGCTTCTCCGCCGCCTGCTGCTCGTCCCAGGCTCGAACCTGCTGCCGATCGCCACCGCCGCGGCGGTGTTCTGGGCGAGCGGCCAGGATCCCGAGGCCCTCGCCGCGCGCATTCGCGAGCGGCTCCCGGGCCTCTCGGTGGTGTCGCCCCGCGACGCGTCGATCCAGCTCGACCGCGCCCTCGCCTTCCTGAACGCCGTCATCGTGGGCAGCGGGCTGGTCGCGCTCCTCGTCGCCTCGCTCGCCGTGACCAACACCATGTTCATGGCCGTCGTCGAGCGGCGCCGGGAGATCGGCCTCCGCCGCGTGGTCGGCGCGACACGGCGGCAGGTGATCGCTCAGCTGCTGGTCGAGGCGGCGACGCTCGGCATCCTCGGGAGCACGCTCGGACTCGGTGCGGGCGCGCTCGGCGTCAGCGGCCTCAACACGCTGACGGAGCGGCTCGGCGCGGCGACCTTCCTCCTCACGCCGCGTCTGGCGGCCGCGGCCGCGCTGCTGCCGGCGGGCCTGGCGGCGATCGCCGGCCTGTGGCCGGCCTGGCGAGCCGCGCGGCTGCCGCCGACCGAGGCGATCCGCTACGCCTAGATCAGCGAGGGGCTCCCCGCCCCTCGCCCCGGCGGGCGAAGCCCGCCGGTGTCCCCACTCCCCGCTCGCTGCGCTCGGCCGCGCGCGCGGCGCGCGCGGAGATTCCATCTCGATTGGAGCTCCTGGCTCAGGGCTGCTCGGGCGACGGAGAGCCGGGCGCCACGTCGGGGCGTGATCCATGCCGGCGGCGCCGGCGACGGCGGCGGCGCCGGTGATGCGGCGGGAGCGGCGCCGGGGCGCCCGCAGACCCCACAGCGCCCGGCGCGGCGCCCGCCGCGGGCGGCAGGGGCGGCGCCCCGAGGTCCGCGGCGAGATCGTCCGCGGCGGGGTCGAGCGGCGGCAGCGTCGGCGGCGGTGCGGCAGCGGCCGGCGGCCGCGCCGGGCGGTCCGGGGCGGCGAGCTCCGCGCCCCGCCGCCCGCGCCGCCGGCGCCGGCGCCGGCGATCGAAGCCGTCTTTGGTCTCCGCCGCCTGCACGGCCTCGCCTTGCGGCTGCTGCCACGGGCGGCGCCGATGATGGCGGTGGCGGTGCGCACGGCCGCGCCCGCCCAGCGGCGGCGCGATGCCCTGGCGGCGGCAGAGGTCGCAGCGACCGCACGGCGTGGCGTCGGTGTCGCCGAAGTAGCGCCTGAGCGCGACGCTCCGACAGCCCTGCTCGTTGGCATACTCGACCACCGCCCGCAGCCGGCGCGCATCCTCGCGGCGGAGGATCTCGAAGCGCGAACGCAGCGCCTCGACGCGCTCGACGAGCGTCTCGAGGGGAACCGTCGGGTGCACGCGCCCGCCGTCCACCCGCTCGCAGATGCCGGCCTCGACGAGCACGGTCACCAGCGAGCTCGCCGCGCGCTGCGAGATGCCGGCGGAGAGCGCGAGCTCCTCGATGTTGGCGTCGCGCTCTTCGCCCGCCCAGGCGGCGAGCGCCCGCCCGAAGCGCCCGAGCAGCGCCGGCGACAGCCGCGAGAGCGCGAGCAGGTGCTCCTGGATCTCCAGGTCCGCCTCGTCGAAGAGAAGGATGCACTGCGCGCCGTGGCCGTCGCGCCCGGCGCGCCCCGCCTCCTGGAGGTAGCGCTCGAGCGATGCGGGCGCCTGGTAGTGGATGATGTAGCGGATGTCCGGCTTGTCGATGCCGAGGCCGAAGGCGCTCGTCGCGACCATGACGATGCGCTTGCCCTTCCGCATGAACCGCGCCTGGTGCTCGGCGCGGTCCTTGTCGGTCATCTTCCCGTGGTAGCGGGCGCACGGCACCTTGATCAGCCTGAGGCCGAGCCAGACGTCCTCCACGGTCTTCGTGGTGGAGCAGTAGATGATGCCGGGGCGGGGAAGCCGGCGCGCGAGCTTCGCGAGCTGGCGGAGCTTCTCGTCGCCGGCCGCCCGGCGAACGGAGAAGAAGAGGTTGTGGCGGTGAGGCGAGGAGACGATCACCTCCGGCTCGCGCAGCCCGAGGTAGCGGACGATGTCCTCGCGCACCGGCGGCGTCGCCGTCGCGGTCAGCGCCAGGATGTGGCCCGCCTTGAGCCCGACGAGGCGCTGGCCGAGGGCCAGGTAAGCGGGCCGGAAATCGTGGCCCCACTCCGACACGCAGTGCGCCTCGTCGACCGCGACCAGCCCGGGCGGCGTCTTCTCGAGCAGCGTGCCGAGCTCGTCCCCGGCGAGCGTCTCGGGCGTGGTCAGGACGAGCAGCGACCCCCCCTCGGCGATGCGTGCCAGCGCGGCGCGCCGGTCGGCGGCGCCGACCGTGCTGTCGAGCCGGACCGTCGGCACGCCGAGCTGCTGCATCTTGAGGTACTGGTCCTCGAGGAGCGCGAGGAGCGGCGACACGACGACCGTTGGCTGGGGCAGGAGCAGCGAGGGGAGCTGGTAGCAGAGCGACTTGCCGCCCCCCGTCGGCACGACGAGCAGCACGTCGCGCCCCTGGAGCACCGCCCGGATCGCACGCTCCTGCTCCCGGTACAGGCGCGAGATGCCGAAGCGCTGCTGGGCGAGGTGCCGGATGTCGTCCGGCGGGCGCGGTACGGGTTCTCCGTTCAGGGCTACGGTTTCGAGAGTCTCCACCGTCTCAGCTCCGCCCCGATGGGCGGTATCTCTCTGCCGTCGCCGGCTCCTCGAGGCGTTGCGGGGCCTCGATGCCGCACACGGCCCGGCGGAGGGACGCCGGTGGGCCCGCGTACGGGGGTGACCCAGGGGCGGCGGCGACGGCGCCTACCTGGATCGCCTGTCCGTTTAACTCATCACGCCGGGAAAATCCACCCCGGCACAGAGGGCTCAGAACAGCAGCAGGGACGCCACCGTGAAGCCGAGCGACACGGCGAGCGCAACGACCCCGACCGCCACCTTCTCGGCCGTCGCGAGGCCCCGGCGGAGCTGCCCCTTGCTCTCCCCGGAAACGCTCTGGGCTTCGCCGGGGTCGAGGTGTTCCACGCGCTGCACGTCGCCCGTCTCCACGGGCTCGACCCGCTGCTCGACCCCCGGCGCGACGGGCGTCACGGTCTGCTCCGGGCTGTCAGCCCCGACGGCGGCCCCCGCCAGCCCGAGAACGACGACCAGCGGCAGGAGAACGGCGCGCATCCTGGCACAATAGGTCAGGCGGGCACGAGATGCGAGCCTTGGTTCGAAAAGGGGACGCTCCCCCCCGACGGGGTCGCCCGGCCGGGGTTTACCGGGGCTGGGTGGGCGGGCTAGGAAGAGGACCACCCGGGGAGGGCGGTCAAATGACGATTCACCGGCTGGGTGAGCTCGAGAACGTGATCGGGCAGGTGGCCGCCAGCTACGAGGCCGGGCGGCTCATCGACAGCCTGAGCAGCGCACAGCTCCCCAACAAGCGCCAGGTGATCGAGTCCCTCGGCCACCTGAAGGGCGTGATGTACCTCGGCTACTACGCCACCGGCACGCTCGACGAGTCGAAGCTCCGCTTCGCGATCGCCTCCCACCTCTATCCCGCCTGCGAGACCCTGGTCGAGCAGATCCGACGCGCCGCGAGCTACGAGGGTTTCCGGACGGCCACGCCGCGCGAGGCCGAGTGGCCCGAGACGGTGACGCTCGCGCTGTTTCGTAAGATCCCCGCCCTCCGGGCTCTCCTGTCGAAGGACGTGCTCGCCGCCTTCCAGGGCGACCCGGCGGCGAACAGCGTCGAGGAGGTCATCTTCAGCTACCCGTCGATCGAGGCCATCACCACGCACCGCATCGCCCACGAGCTCTATCGCGAGGGCGTCCCCATGCTGCCGCGCATCATGTCGGAGCACGCGCACGAGGTGACCGGCATCGACATCCATCCCGGCGCGTCGATCGGCGAGTCGTTCTTCATCGACCACGGCACCGGGGTGGTGATCGGCGAGACGTGCGTGATCGGGAACGAGGTGAAGATCTACCAGGGGGTCACGCTCGGCGCACTGAGCCTCGACCGCGGCGGGTCGGACGCGGGCACCAAGCGCCACCCGACCATCGAGGACAACGTCACGATCTACGCCGGCGCGACCATCCTCGGCGGCAACACGGTGATCGGCCGCGGCTCGATCATCGGCGGCAACGCGTGGCTCGTCGAGTCGGTGCCCCCGAACAGCCGCATCAGCTACGAGCCGCCGCGGGCGCGCTGAGCGGCGGCGGGAGCTGCGGACGGCGGGTGGCACGCAGCGCCGGGGCCGTGCTCCGTCCCGTCAGCGCAGTGGCCTGCTCGAGTGCCATACGGCCGGCTTGCCACGCCGGCGGCGGCGGACGAGGTCGGGCTGGGCGATGAGCCTTCGGATCTCTTCAGGTGGATCGCCGGACGCCGCTTTGCCGACGTCGCCGCCTTCGTGCCACGCGATCTCCGCGAGCAGGCGGCCGGAGACCGCGGAGCGCGGCGCCGTCAGGGTGACGTCCTCGGTCGAGGCCGCCGCGTCACGATGCTTGATCAGGAGCCAACCCGCTCGGCCGCCGCCAGGCGCCGAGCGCGTGCGCACGAGGACCCACGAGCCCTTGAGCTTCTGCCCGTGGAGGGTGAACTTGAGCTCGCCCTTCCGCAAGGCGGCGTCGACGTCGGGGCCCTCCGGGGTCCACGTCCCGCGGTCCCAGACCATCACCGTCCCGCCGCCGTACTCGCCCTCGGGGATGACGCCCTCGAAGCTCGCATACTCGAGGGGGTGATCCTCCACCGCCACGGCGAGCCGCTTGACCGCCGGATCGAGCGACGGTCCCTTCGGGATCGCCCACGACAGGAGGACACCTTTCCACTCCAGGCGGAAGTCGTAGTGGAGGCGCGACGCCCGGTGCTTCTGGACGACGTACGCGAGCCGCCGCCCGCCACGCCGCTGCTTCCCGCCGGCCGGCTCCGGCGTGACCCCGAACCGGCGTTTCCTTCGATACTCGGCGAGCCCCATCTACTTCCCCACCGCGCGCACTCGCCTTGACGCGCCGTCTCGGTCCCCCGTACAGTCCGCGGCCGCTTCCTGCTCGCCGGCCGTGCGGGCGGGCGAGTGCCTTCTCGGATGGCGGAGCGAGCCAAGGCCGCGCGGCGCGAGCGCCGGCGCGTCGAGCTGGAGCGGCGCAGGACGCAGGGGCGACACGCGCCGCGCGCCGCCTGGGTGCTTCGGGTCCTCGCCATCGCGTTTCTCGTCTCGGGCGGCGCCGGACTCATCCACGAGGTCGTGTGGTCGCGGCTTCTCGGGCATCTCTTCGGCGCGACGTCGCTGGCGATATCGACCGTGCTCGCGGCCTTCATGGCCGGGCTCGCCCTCGGCAGCTACTGGATCGGAACCCGCAGCGGCCGCTTCGCCGACCGCCGCCGGGCCTACGCCTGGCTCGAGATAGGGATCGGCGTGCTCGCCCTGCTCGTGCCCCTGCTGCTCGACGTCGTCGAGCCGGTCTACGGCTGGCTCTGGCGGCGGTTCCATTTCTCCTTCGCCGTCTTCGGCATGCTGCGCTTCGCGGTGGCGGGAGCCATCCTCATCGGGCCGACGATCATGATGGGAGCGACGTTGCCGGTGCTGGCGGGCTACACGGCCGCGCTCCAGGGGCGCCGGCTCGCTCCCGAGTGGCTCTACACGTTGAACCTCGCCGGCGCGGTGCTCGGCGTCGTCGCGGGCGGCTTCGTCCTCATGCCGAGCATCGGGGTGTGGGGGACGATCATCGCCGGCGCGAGCCTGAACCTGCTGGTCGGCGCGACGGTCCTCGGGTTGCCGGCGGTCGATGAGCAACACGTGCCGGCGCACGCGGGCGGGCTCGGGACGGCTCCGCGCGTCGAACCCCTCCTGCTCGCCGCCGCGTTCCTCTCCGGACTCACGTCCCTGGCGACCCAGATCGCGTGGACGCGCGTGCTCGTGCTGGTCGTCGGCTCGACGACATACGCCTTCAGCTCCGTGCTGCTCGTGTATCTCGTGGCGCTCGGCGTGGGAAGCGCGTACGCGTCGCGTCGCGCGCGCCGCGTGGCGAAACTCGGAGCCGACCTGGCGATGGCGCATGCGCTCATGGGTGTCTGCCTGCTCGGGACGCTCTACGCCGTCAACCGTCTCCCCTACTGGTACCTGGAGCTCTACCACGCCTGGCGGCCGGCGACGCTCGCCGGCATCGTCGCGCTGCCGGCGGCGATCGCGTGCGCGGTCCTCGCCTGGCCGGTGCTCTGCGCCGGGACGATCCTGCCGCTCGTCCTGGCGGCCGCACACCCCGCGGACCCCGCCGGCACGGCGCCGGTGGTCGGGCGCATCTACGCGGTCAACACCGTGGGGGCGATCCTGGGCGCGACCCTCGGCGGGTTCGTCTTGATCCCGCTCTTCGGCTCGCAGGCGCTCCTGCTCGGCGTCGCCGCGCTCGCGACGGCGATGGGCTGCGTGTTCGCGCTGCGCCGCCCTCGGCCGCCCTGGCTGCCGGGCTTCGCCGTGGCCGCCGCCGCGCTGGTGGCGGCCGGCATCCTCGCCCGACCCCGCTGGAACTATCTCGAGCTGCAGGCGGGCGTGTTCGAGCCGGGCCGCATCTACGATCCACACCCGAAGACGCTGACCAACCCGGGCGAGCGCGTCCTCTATGCGCGCGAAGGGCCGACGGCGAGCGTCCTCGTCTCGCTGCAGCACGGGGGAGAACGCGCGCTCCTCATCAACGGCCGCTCGAACGCGAGCGACGCGCCCGACGACATGTCCACCCAGGTACTGCTGGCGCAGCTCCCGATCCTGCTCGCGCCGCGCACGGACGACGTCTTCGTCGTCGGCTGGGGCAGCGGCGTGACGGTCGGCTCGGCGCTCGCCTCGCCGGCCCGCCGCGTCACGGCGGCAGAGATCGAGCCAGCCGTCGTGGAGGCGTCGCGGCTCTTCCTGCACGTCAATCACGACCCGCTGGCCGACCCCCGGCTGCGGCTCTACGCGGACGACGCCCGCCACATCCTCCTCGCCGCCGACGAGCGCTACGACGTGATCGTCTCGGAGCCGCCGCATCCCTGGGTCACGGGGGTGGCGAACATCTTCACGCGCGACTTCTACCGGCTGGCGGACCGGCGCCTCCGCCCTGACGGCGTCTTCAGCCAGTGGCTGCAGACCTACGAGCTCTCCCTCGCCAGCTTTCGCGCCATCCTCGCCGCCTTCCAGTCGGTATTCCCCGAAGTCCTGATCTTCCACCTGGGCTCCTCGCTCGACACGATCCTCGTGGGCTCCCACGCGCCGATCCGCGTCGACCTCCAGGCACTCGAGCGGCGGTGGCGGCGGCCCGAGACCGCACGCGAGCTCAGGCGGGTGGGGCTCAAGAGTCCCGAGGACCTGCTCGCTCGCTTCCTCCTCGACGCGGCGGCCGTCCGCAGCATGGTCAAGGACGCGCCGGTCAACACCGACGACAACATGTACGTCGAGCTCAACGGGCCGAAGGACATGGTGCTCCCCCAGGGCGCAGCCAACGAGCGGACGTCGGCGGCGCTCGAGCAGCATGCAGTGCCGGTGGAGTCGATACTCGGCGACCGGGATGAGCTGCTCGCCAGCCGGCGCCGGCTGCGCCTCCTCGTACGCGCGCTCGCTCGCCTCGGCCGGCCGAGCGCCCGCTACGAGCGGCTGCGCCGGATGGCCGCGCTCGGCGAATACCGGCATGCCGCGGTGCACATCACGAATAAATTGTTTGAGGACTAACCTGTTTCCGCGGTCGTCTAGCAGATTCGCGGTCCACTCCGCCGTTGACAACGCCGGGCGAGGCGGCTTACACGCGAGCGGTGCGCGCCGCCCTTCATGCCGCGAAGGTCAGCCTCCTCTGCGGTGCGCTGCTGGCCGTCGGCGCGCCGGCGAGCGCCACCGGGCAGTTCGTCGTCGGCGCGGCGTCGGCCGACATCACGCCGCCGCTCGCCGCCCCGGCGGCGCCGAACCCGGCCGACTGCGACCTGACCGGGACGTTCGACGGCCCGCACCTCTTCTCCCTCGAGGAGCCCTACAAGGACCTCAACGGCAACGGCCGCTACGACGCCAACCAGGAGGACGGCGGGCCCGAGCCGTTCCTCGACTGCCCGACGCCCACCGCCAACGGCGGCACACGTGCGCCCGACGGGCGCTGGGACGGCATCTACCTGGACGGCGGGAGCGGCCACAACCGCATCCCGACCACCGTGCTCGACCCGATCTGGGCCCGGACCATCGTCGTCGGCAACGGCATCCACAAGATCTCCATCACGGTGGCCGACCAGGAGGGCGTCTTCAAGGAGATCTGGGACCTCGTGCGGCAGAAGGTGCGGAGCGACGGCGGCTTCGGGCTGGACGAGATGTTCATGAGCTCGACGCACGACGAGTCGGCGCCGGACACCATCGGCATCGGCGGGCCGAGCGACACGGTCTCCGGCGTCGACCCCTTCTACGTGGAGTTCCTGATCGCCGAGACCGCGCGCAGCATCGAGGAGGCGGCCGGGAACGCGCGCCCGGCGACCATCCGCTTCGGCCAGATCCACCCCGACGACTTGATCCCGTGCTGGTCCTCCTATCCGTTCGTCGCCGACGAGATGGTCGGCGTCATGCAGGCCCGGGACCGCGGCGGCAACGTCATCGCCACGCTCGTCGACTACGGCATCCACGCCGAGGAGCTCGGCTTCTCCAACGACGACCAGGACCGGCTCCACCTCTCCTCGGACTGGCATCACTTCGCGCGCGCGGCGCTCGAGCAGCGGTACGGCGGCGTCGCCGTGGGCATGGCCGGCCCGGTGGGGTCCGTCGAGATGCCCAAGGTCTTCGACGTGACGCGCTCGTTCGTGCCGGTCGGCACGCACAGCGAGCCGGGCAACGGCGGCTGCCGCACGGTCTACGACACGTCGGGGACGTTCGCACCCTACGGCTACCTGCTCTCGAACCAGGAGCGCGGGGAGCGGATCGCGCTCTGGGCCGAGCGCGCGCTCGACGCGGGCGCCGACTCGCGCGCGAGCACGATCGCCTTCGCCCGCCAGAGCCTCTTCGTGCACATCGACAACGTGCTGTTCGCGGCGGCGGGGACGGCGGGGGTGTTCACGTACAAGAAAGTCTACGTCAACGGGGTCGAGCAGCCGCAGGCGCCGAACGGCAGCGAGACGGGCGAGGACGCGAAGACCGACATCGGCTGGTTCACGGTCGGCGACGGGCAGTTCGTCACCACCCCCGGCGAGCTGTTTCCGTTCACCTACGCGCACAGCTTCCAGGGCCCCGACGACCTGCCGCACCCCGAGTTCGGCGGGGTGCACGGCTGGGTGATGGCGGCGATGAACGCCAGGTGGCGGTTCATCGAAGGGCTCGGCGAGGACATGCTCGGCTACATCTTCCCGCACTCGAACGCGGTCGGCGTGCCGACGACCGACAACCCGAGCCCCGACGACACCGACCGCTTCGGCTGCGGCCACTCGGACGACGGCGAGGCCGCGAACGAATCCGCCGGCGACATCTTCAACGACGCGCTGCTCACCATGCTGCCGCCAACGGTCCCCGCGAGCCTCCAGAAGATCCAGCTCGGGCGCTACGTCTGGTCGGACGGCACGCTGCACCGCAATCCCGTGGGCGACGGCCGCCTCGGCTGCGACTCGGCCTCGTCGGCCTTCACCCCTGCGCCGGACGGCGGGGCGATCGGCATCTGGGTGCTGCCGCCCGGGGTCACGGGGTTCCGGGCAGGGGTGGGACGGATCTACCGGCTGCGTCCGAGCGCCTTCGGGCCGGGCCGGCGGAACGTCCGCTGGATGGACCTGCGCGGGCGGGCCCAGGGCGCGGCCGGTGACGCGCCGACGATGCAGACGCGCGGGATCATGCTCGGGCAGCGGCGTCGCCTCTGGGTGGACGTCTTCCCGGAGACGACCGGCCTCACGCGACTGCCCTAGGAGCGCGACCCAAGACTTCTTGGGTCGCGGGCACGGACGCGAGCATGTGGCGCTCGCGTCACGCGTGACCGCCGTGCCGCGGCTGGCGAAGCCAGCGCGGCAGAACGGACACGCGCCGTTCCAGAGGTCTCG
>Ga0209474_10000575_pt1 | contig 39498 bp, 36 predicted proteins | sample GraSoiAngelo_145_FD_185902 | JGI IMG/M metagenome (GOLD analysis project Ga0209474, IMG submission 185902) | Grasslands soil microbial communities from the Angelo Coastal Reserve, California, USA - 14_1009_05_20cm (SPAdes) (version 2) | ecosystem: Environmental > Terrestrial > Soil > Grasslands...
CCGCCATTCCTGGTGAAGTCTGCCCCGGGCTTATCTGCCGGGGCGACGGACGTGCGGGTTCTCGCTTTCGCCCTGGTCGCAGTAATAACGACCACTTTCTTCTTTGGTTCGGCGCCCGCGCTTCAGAGCGCTCACCCGAATGTCACAGAAACCCTCAAAGAAGCCGGTCGCAGCGCGCTGCAGAGTCCTCGGAGTCGCCGCTTTCGCAGTGCGCTGGTGGTCTCTGAGATTGCACTCGCCATGGTGCTTTTGATTGGGGCTGGACTTATGGTGCGGACGCTCGCGGGGCTAAGTCGCGTAAACCTAGGTTTCAATCCGACGAATGTCCTGACGCTGCGTGTGCCCCTTTCTGGCGAACGGTACAAGGAGCCACAAGCGAGAGCGCAATTCTGGGAACACGTGGTCTCCGCGGTTGAGTCATTGCCAGGTGTTGAAGCAGCGAGCGTTTCTCGAGGTCTGCCAATCAATGGATGGAATGGACAATTTTTCACCATCCTGGACGATCCCAATCCTCCGGCGGGACAAGTGCCAGCGGCCAATTATGTAGTTGTCGGCCCAGATTATTTTCGCACCATGCAAATCCCCTTGCGTGCAGGCCGCAGCTTCAACGATCACGATACACAGAGTGGCGAAAGCGTCGCGATCGTGAATGGGGAACTAGCTCGATCTTACTGGCCGGGCCAAAATCCCCTAGGTAAGCAGTTGCGGACCGGAGGGCAAGGCCCCTGGCGCACGGTCGTAGGAATCGCCGGCGATGTCCTGAGCCAAGGACCTGATGGCGGCTTTAACCCAGAGATGTATATCCCGTATCAACAGTTTCCGTGGCTGATGGATGGGCCAAAACACTTGGTCGTGCGCACGTCGCCGACCGTGAGGCCAGAGAGTCTAGTGCGCGCGGTGACGGAGGAAATCCATCGTGTTGACAAGAACCAGCCAGTGGCGGACGTTGCCACGATGGAAGAGATTGCCCAAGAACCGCTGCAGCAACAGCGCATGGTGATGGCGCTCCTGACGTCATTCGCTTGTCTGGCACTCGTCCTTTCGGCCTTGGGGATTTACGGCGTGCTTTCCTACTCCGTTGCCCAGCGGACACGAGAAATCGGTTTGCGCCTGGCGTTGGGCGCCGACCAAGGCAGCGTGCTGCGGCTGGTAGTAGGCACGGGCGCGCGGCTGGCGTTTTTCGGGATTGCCGCGGGAACGGCAGTAGCATTGGCTCTGACGCGAATGATGACGGATTTGCTTTACGGCGTGCGCCCAGCCGACCCAGCGACGTTCGCTGTCGTGACAATAGTCCTCGCGTCAACGTCGATTCTTGCCTGTTACATCCCCGCGCGGCGCGCTATGCGTGTCGATCCCATCGTGGCCTTACGTTACGAATAGGAATAACATCCATGTTGCGGAATATCACGCGCGGTCTACGATCATTGTTCCGAAAGGAACAGGTCGATAAGGAGTTGGATGAAGAGCTCAGCGCTTATCTGGAGTTGGCCGCCAAAGAAAAGATGAAGGACGGGATGAGCCGCATGGAAGCGCTTCGCGCCGTGCGTTTGGAGCGAGGCAATCTCGAAGTCAGCAAGGAAATCGTCCGCTCTGGTGCTTGGGAATCCTTTGTGGAAACCTGCTGGCGAGACTTGCGCTTCGCCGTGCGTTTGTTGGGTAAGTCTCCCGGCTTCAGCGCCGTCGCTGTGCTCACTCTCGCGCTGGGCATCGGGGCCAATACTGCATGACCGCAAACAAGGCCTTCAGCGCCCTGGCGGTCTTGTTGCTGGCGCTCGGCATCGGGGCCAACACTGCGATCTACAGCTTGATGGAGTCGATTCTGTTGCGCTCACTGCCGGTGGCCGATCCCGAGTCGCTGGTAGTCTTGAATTGGCATAGCCGGCCGCCCCAGAAGGACAGCGGGCAATGGGTCGTGCACGGGTTACAAGGTCTTTTCTGGCCAGGCACCACAGGCAACCTGGTCAGCGGGATATTCCCGTATCCCGCGTTCGAGACGCTTCGCGAGGAGAATCCCGTCTTTTCCACGCTCTTCGGATACTTCAACGGACATAACTGTAACCTGGCCATCCGCGGACAGGCCATGAGCGCCGGCACGGAGTACGTCACCGGCGAGTATTTCCGCGGCCTGGCAGTGTCGCCGGCCGCGGGACGCCTGATTGACTCCGAAGACGACCGTGCAGGCGCGGCGCCGGTCGCCGTAATCAGTTTTGCGACAAGCCAAAATCGCTTTGGAGAACCGGCGAATGCTATTGGACAGCCGATTCTCGTCGATAACATTCCTTTCACGGTGATCGGCGTGGCGCCACCGGAATTCTTCGGAGTCGACCCAGCGGAGGCGCCGGACCTGTACCTTCCGTTGCACACGAATCTGCTCGTGGACGGCGCCCGAGCGGCTCGTATGTATAGCGACGGAAACTTCTACTGGATCGAAATGATGGGCCGCCTGCGTCCCGGCGTCAGCATAGCCCAGGCGCAGGCAGTGCTGGCTCCTCGTTTCCATCAATGGGTTGCCACCACGGCGACGACCGACGGTGAGCGCGCCAAACTGCCCGCGCTGATTCTGAATCCCGGCGCCGCCGGCCTGGGTAGCCTGCGCCGCAAGTATTCCAAGCCTCTGTACGTGCTCCTGATGATGGCGGCATTGATCCTCGCAATCACGTGCGCGAACATCGCCAATCTGCTGCTGGCAAGGGCCGCCGCGCGACGCCGCGAAATGGCAGTCCGGCTGAGCCTGGGAGCGGGACGGTTCCGCGTGGTGCGTCAGTTGCTTACCGAGAGTTTGATGCTGGCGTCGCTCGGCGGAACATTAGGGGTCTTGTTTGCGATCTGGGGCGTGCGGTCGCTGACGTTTCTGCTCTCCAATGGTCGGGAGAACTTTACGCTGCACGCGGAATTAAACTGGAATGTGCTGGGCGTGACGGCGGCGCTCTCAGTAGTTTGCGGCCTGCTGTTTGGCCTCGCTCCGGCGATTCAGTCGGCGCGTCCGGACGTCATGCCCGCGCTGAAGAATGGCCGCGGGGACGGACCGCGCCGCCGCGCGCAGCACGTGCTGGTGGTCGCCCAAATTGCGATCTCTTTTCTCATCCTGTTCGCCGCGGGTCTGTTTGTCCGGACACTCGACAAGCTGCATTCCATCCCACTGGGATACGCCCGCGAGCACATCCTTCTGTTCACGGTGGATGCGCGTCAGGCCGGGCATCGCGACCCGGAGATCACCACTTTCTACGAAAACCTGCGCAAGCGCTTCGAAGCGATCCCCGGAGTGAGCGGCGCAACGCTTTCAGGATCCTCGATCATCAGCGCCGGCATGGCCGGGGGGGCCTACAGGGGAACAATGAAGATCGGCGCTGTTACCATCCACGGCGCAGGCGTTATGGCCACTGGACCGGGCTTCCTCACGACGATGCAGATTCCGATCCTGGCCGGGCGCGAGATTGACGACCGCGACCAACCGGACTCGACCCCGGTTGCAGTGATCAGCGAACGGCTGGCGCGGACTTACTTCGGGAACGAGAATCCCCTGGGCCGGCGCATCACCTTCGTGGACGACAAGCGCGATCTCGAAATCGCCGGCGTGTCGGCTAACCTGCGGTACGGCGGTCTGAAAAATGAAGAGGAGAGTGCAATGACCGTGTTCGTAGCGGCCAGCCAGTTTTCTCCGGACCGAGTGACCTACGCGCTGCGCACTGCGGGTGATCCGCTGGGGTATGTCAGGAGTGTGCATGAGATCGTGCGGGAGGCGGATTCACACATACCCGTCACCAACGTGGTCACACAGGCTGCGGAAATCGATCGGACGATCAGCCGGGAAGTCACGTTCGCGAAACTATCCACGGGTTTCGCGGTTCTCGCTCTCCTGATCGCGTGCGTGGGGCTCTACGGAACGATGTCCTACAGCGTCGCGCGGCGGGTCGGCGAGATTGGAATCCGTATGGCGCTGGGCGCGCAACGCGGCGCCGTGGAATGGATGGTTCTGCGCCGCGTTCTACTATTGGCAGCAGTGGGACTTGCGATCAGCGTGCCTGCCGCGTTGAGCGTGTCCCGGCTTGTCAAATCGTTTCTGTTCGAGACCCAGCCCAATGATCCGGGAACCCTGGCGCTGGCCGGTGTCGTCCTCCTAAGCGCCGCGATTCTCGCTGGCTATGCGCCGGCAAGGCGAGCGTCCCGAATTGATCCGCTGGCGGCTCTGCGGCACGAGTAGCTCAGGAGATCGACGGCTATTTTCGCACGAGAATAGTCCCCAGGTTCGCGATTGTCCTGGGTTTGCTCCTCACCTTATTACCATTGGTTTCCGTAAGCGCCCTTTTTCCGCCACTATTTCCCAGACATTGCTCCGGACAACCCATGCTCGCCCTGATCAGTCACTCTCTTCCGACTCTCGGCCTTAGCCGTGAACTGTAAACTGTGCCCCACCTCCTTTGTATGGAACCGGTTACCCCCGCCTATGTCTTTTTGGCAACCAGTACCCCGGTACGCTTGCTTACCGAAAATCTCCTAATTCATAATCTCTATACCTTGTTTTGTGTCTGGCGCGGCCCTCTGCGTTGCCGCATTGGTGCCTTTTTGTGTGACTGGGGCACGCCAGCAGGTCACAACACGAAGGAATTCCGCGCCTTGGTATGAGCGCACGGCCGCACTCTTTTGGGCGGAGAATTGATTATCGTTTTGATACAGCAAGGCTTCATCTCCCTGGCGCTCTTGATCGCCACACTTCTTGTGGCGGGCTTCTTTGCCTACATCTACACCCTTAAGCGCCAGAGTTATTTGCTCCTGTGGACCATCGCCTGGTTCGTCTTCGGACTTCATTACGTTATCCCTACCGTCATGCAAGAGAGCGTTCCCGGTTCCCTCGAGAGCGCCGTGGACCATTGGCTTTTTGCACTCTCCGGCGCGCTCTTTTTCCTCGGCGCCCAAATCTATTCGCAGCGCAAGGCTTGGAAATTTCTCGCCCTTCTGATTTTAATTCTTATCGGAATTTGGGCGGTAGCCAACGCTGCTAATAAATTCTCTCTTTCAGCAGTCATCCCGGCTTCACTTCTCTACGTTGGCGTCGCTGTCATCTTCTGGCAGGAAAGCCGCCGCCAGGAGACTCTTGCCGACCGCCTCCTCGGCCTTTCTTTTGCTTCCTGGGGAATTCTCTGGCTCGCCCTGCATTTTCTGAAAGCCACTCCCGAACTTCAGGGCCAAACGATGAGTGTAGTCGCCACCGCTCCCTGCGCCTTTGTCGCCATGCTCATGGTCATGGCGCTTTACGAGGAGGAAAAGCGCCGCATCGAGCGCAACATGCTGGCCCTTTCCAACCTCAACCTCGCCACTTCGAGTTTTGTCGGCGGAGAAATTCAACGCATGCTCTCGCAGGCTCTGGACCGTGTTCTCGGCGTCGTGCGCCTTCCCGCCGGAGCGCTTTTCCTCCACCACGGTGACCCGCAGGGGCCGACCTCCGTCGTCGCTGTCGGCTTGAGCGACGAATTCTGCCGCGCCGCGCAAAATGAAAGCCTCGACGACTACCTCGTCAGCCTGGTCGCGCGCCTCGGTGGCTTGCTCGGATTCCGCGACCTTCGCGATGATTCTCTCTCCGCTCTCGACAAGGAAAAATCCATTCGCCGCTTCCGCGAGTTGGCTCTGGCTCAAGGACTGCGCAGCGTGGTAGCCATCAGCCTTCAAGCCAAGGAGCAGGCTTTTGGCGTTCTCCTGCTCGGCACTCCCGATAATCGCCGCTTTACGTCCGCGGAGTTGCGCCTTCTTCTGGCTCTCGGCCATCAGATCGGTATGGCCGTCGAGAACAGCTACTTGATTCAGCAAACTTCGCGCCGCTCCGAAGAATTGCACGTGCTCAACGAAATCGGCCGCGTCCTCAGCTCCACGCTGCAAAAAGAAGAACTCACCAAAAAAGTCTGGGAAGAACTGCGCCGCCTCTTCGACGTCGAAAACTTCTACATCGCCGAGCTCGATCCGGTGCGCGACGAACTTCACTTTGAGCTGGAAATCATCGGCGGCAATCGCGTCCCGCGGCGCACGCGCCACGCCGGAAACCATCTCACCGAGTACGTCATTCGAACGCGGCAGCCGGTTCTGATTCGTGAAAATTATGCAAATGAAGTCAAAAAGCTCGGCGTCGAACCCATCCGCAAGGGAGGCTGTTTCTGCGGCGTTCCCCTCGTCGCTTACGACCACGCCATCGGCGCCATGGCCGTTTTCTCCGACAACGAGCGTACTTTTGACGAGGGCCATCTCGAATTGCTTCGCGTGCTAGCCAGCGAAGCCAGCATCGCCATCGAAAATGCGCGTCTCTTTCACGAAGAACGCACCAAAGCGCGCCACCTGTCCCTGCTCAACACTATTTCTCGCAACGCCATTGCCACGCTGAACCCCGACGAGATGCTTGCGAAAATTACCGGGCAGTTGGAGGCGGGACTTACCTACGACCACATCGGCGTCGGCTTGCTGGATTACGCCACGCGCGAAATCGTGGTCCAAGCCGAAGCGGGCGCGCGCCGCGGCACTCTCGGTCAACGCATTCCTCTTGGCGCCGGTCTCATCGGCCACGTCGCTCGCAACGGGCAATTGGCGCTTTTCCGCGCTGGTTCTTCCCCGGACAGCGCCTTGAAGCCGCTCTTGCCGGATTCCGTCGCAGCCATCGCCCTGCCGGTTTTTTACGCCGAGCAGCTCCACGGCATCCTGTACATCGAGTCCTCCACGCCCGTGGATTTCTCCGAAGAAGAAATCTTGCTGCTTCGCACGCTCGCCGACCTTATCGCCGGCGCGCTTCACAATGCGCTTTCTTTCCAGAAGGCTCAGGAGCAAGCCATCACCGACGGCCTCACGGGCGTCAAGACGCATCGCTTCTTCATGGAGGCTCTTTCTTCCGAATGGAAGCGCTCCACGCGCGCGGGCCGCTCTTTCGCGCTGGTCCTCATGGACCTCGACCGCTTCAAGTTCGTCAACGACTTCTACGGCCACCTCGAAGGCGACCTCGTTCTCCAGCGCGTTGGGCAGATTCTCGAAACCAATTGCCGCCGCTCCGACGTCGTCGCGCGCTACGGCGGCGACGAATTCGTCATCCTCATGCCGGAAACCACCATGGAGCACGCCCGGCAGCTCGCCAGCAAACTCCGTGGATGGGTTTCCGCCGATCCGCTGTTGCGCGAGAAAAACATCAGCGCCAGCTTCGGCATCGCCTGCTATCCGCTGCACGGCTCCTCGCCTCAGGAACTCATCCAGGTCGCCGACGCTTCGATGTACCTTTCCAAACATCAGGGCGGCAACACGGTCTCCACCGCCGATCATTTCGATCCCAACGAAGCAAAAAAGTGGAAGCGCGACGTTCTCGAAGCTTATTTGGGCGTGACGCTGAAGCGCCTCTTCGCGACCGGTCCCGAAGCGTTCGAAGAAATCTACCAGCGCCTTCGCCAATTCACGGAATCGCTCAGCGCCACGGAAACGGACAGCGCCAAATCTATTTCGTCGCAAACAGCGGGCCCGCACGCGCTTCCCCAAGCGGTTCTGGACACCGTCACTTCGCTCGCCTACGCCATTGACGCTAAGGATCACTACACCCAGGGCCATTCGCAAAAAGTTGCCGCGTACGCCGCCCTGATCGCTGAAGCCATGGGCTTGACCGACGCCGAAGTGGAAGAAATTCGCCTCGGCGCCGTGCTTCACGACATCGGCAAAGTCGGCATCCCCGAAAACATTCTCAACAAAAATGGTCCGCTCAATCCCGAAGAGTGGGAGACCATGAAATCCCACGTCAGCTTTGGCGCGAAGATTCTCGACCCGCTCACGCCGCTCGCGCGCATTCGCAAAATGGTCCTGCATCACCACGAATTTTTTGATGGCTCCGGTTATCCCAACGCGCTGTCCGGTGAAAGTATCCCGCTTGGCGCGCGCATCATCGCCATTGCCGACGCTTACGACACCATTACCAGTGACCGCACTTACAAGAAGGCGCGCAGCGCTCCCGACGCGCTCTCCGAACTCGAACGCTGTGCCAACGCTCAGTTCGATGGCTCAATCGTGGAAGTTTTCGTCCGCACCATGCGCACTTTGCCCAATCCGATCATTGAAGTCGCCACCGCCTCCGGCACTCCGCGCAACTCCTGATCTCCGCTATTTCCTGGGCATGTGTAGTTGAATGGGAAGAACTTTCGCGTATTTTCTGAAATCGGGGTCGCTCGTAAAGATCGCCCACTCCCGCTCCACTGCGGCCGCGCAAATCAGCATATCCGATACCGATACCGCGATTCCCTTGGCGCGGCAATCGTTACCCGCCTTGGCTGCGGCTTCGTAGTCCGCGATGTTCGCCTGTTCGTCGGGAAAAGCCCTTAGAATGTTGCGCAGTTTTTCGTACTGTCCCGCATCTCGAATACCGGACAAGAGTTCTTGCCGCACCAGCCCGATAATTTTGGCGCGCCCTTCTCGAATCAACTGCCCGAGCTCCTCAACAACAGCCGCCTCCGCCGGGCTGAGGTCGCGGGCCTTTCGGCGCAGCGCCAGTGACCACACCGAAGTGTCCACCAGGACGTTCACGCGCGCTTTCTTCTGCGCTCGCCCTTGTAGTCATAGTCTTCGTCGTAATCCATCGTGCCAAACAGCGGCAGAATCTCCTGTTGTTTCCGCCGCCGGATATATTCATCCAGCGCCGCCGTCACCGCATCTTTCTTCGTGCGGTGCCGCCCCAGCTTGCGCGCCTCCTCAATCAGCCGGTCGTCAATCGCCAGGTTCGTAGGCATTATGATTCCCTTGTGTCATATTCTACACATTGTAATGTGTAGAATCAAGAGGCCGACCCCGCTGGATCTCGGTACTACGCAATGGAGGTCTTTCGACCTTTCTTACAGCCTTTTCTCTTTTTACTCCCGCCTTATCTCTATGCATTTAAAGGACTTCTAATTTCTCAAGATTTCACTTGACAATAAAAGTACTAGTGTAGTAGGCTTATTCTCGTTAAGAACTGCGCCCCGACTTGTTCGGGGCGTTTCGTTTTTGGGGCGACCCTCCCGGGGTCTGCCTCCTTCGTGTCTCTAACATGTTATCCGTGAGCTGTTCGCTGTCGGCTATCAGCTTCTCGTTAAGAACTGCGCCCTGACTCGTTCGGGGCGTTTTTGTTTTTGGGGCAACCCCTCCGGGTTCGTCTCCTTCGCGCCTCTCAGCTGTTATCCGTGGGCTGTTCGCTGTTAGCTGTCGGCTGTCAGCTTCATTCTTAATTCCCTCCTAAGGACAAAACGATGAAACCCAAGCAAATCGACGCTGTACAAGTGTGCAAAGAATTCGAAGACCTTCTCGCGCCGCGCCTCAAACTCTCCGCCCTCGAACGCGCGGTCTATTCGCATCTGCTCCGCCACAGCCGCTTCGAGGGCCAGCTCCGGCTGCGCTTTTCCATTGTATGGCTGGCCAACAACATGGGCGTTACAAGCAGGCGTGCGCGCGAGGCCGTGCGCCGGCTCATAGATAAAGGCGTTTTGCGTTTGATCGAACGCGCAAACATCGGTCATTTGGTCGAGGTGCGCGTGCCGGGCGAACTGCGCGCCTGCCGAAGCGCAGCCGACGCCCAGCCCAAGCTGAGCGATGGGGCCAACGTTGAAGAAACGGATTTCCTGCGAACCCGCGGCCTGCGCCAGGCCATCCATGCCCGCGAAGGGGGCGCGTGCTTTTACTGTCTGCGCCGGACGCCCGGCAGGGCCCACTGCCTCGATCACGTGGTGCCGCAAGCCGCAGGTGGGAGCAATTCGTACCGCAACTTGGTTTCCTGCTGCCTGGACTGCAACTCGCGCAAGCGAGACCTCTCGGCCGCTGATTTTCTCCGCCACCTCTTCCGCCAGGGCCGCTTGTCCGCCAAGGACCTCAGCGCGCGCCTTCGCACTCTCCAGGACCTCGCCGCAGGCAAGCTCCGCCCGAAACTCTCCACCACGCAGGATGCGGCAAGTGACCCGAGCAAAGCAAGTCGTGTTGCTGTCGACAATTCATCGGCCGCTCCGCCGCCTGCCCGAGTTCCTCTCTCACCAACCCACGTTTGAAGCCATGCCCAATCGGCCCGGGCTCGCCCTGTAGGCGCTGGCCGCAGGCAAGCTTCAGCCACAGGTCTTAAACACTGGGGATGCAGGGGGCTGTGATTGAAGTTTGCGCGGCCCCCCAAGCTTCCGGCCTGTTAACCTTTGTCCCCACCCCATCGTATTAGGATCGGAGGACATGCCATGAATCCGATGTCACAAAGCGATCTGAAAGACTGGAGCTTCATGCTCACAATGTGGGCATTCTTCGGAACCGTCCTGTACATTGTGGGGACCAGCCTGCGCCGCAAGCAGCAGAATGCCATGCAGCAGCACGTGCTGGACAAATTTGCCTCCGCGAAGGATTTTGCCGACTTCGTGCAGTCGCCCGCCGGGCAAAAATACGTCATGAGCTTCGCAGATACGGCCTCCAGCTCGCAAAGCGCCATCCTTAGTTCCGTGCGCACGGGCGTGGTGCTGTTGTCTACAGGCCTGGGGTTTCAATTCACGAACTTGGGCAGCGCGTCTCTTTTGCCCTTGCGGATCGGCATTCTGCTCACTTCTGTGGGAATCGGCTTCCTGATCTCGGCCGCAATTTCTTCTTGGCTGGCCAGAAAATTCCAGCGAGAGGCAAAGGAGTAGCAACCTTTGGTCGCAGACGTGACGCTGCGCTACTTGACGATGGCCGAATCGCTTACCGGCGGGCAAACAAGCCAGCTCGAGTTCGAGGCTTTCTATCTGCGCACCGCCCGCCTGCTTCACGGCTATCTTTGCCGCTTGAGCCGCGATTCTGCAACCGCCGATGAAGTCCTGCAAGAAGCCTACGTCCGCATGATCAACGCGCCGGATATGGAAGAGCAGGTACGCAAGGCCTACCTCTATCGCACGGCAACCAACCTACTGCGCGATCGCTGGCGCAAACAAAAACGCGAACGGAAATTCTGGGAAAGCGAGAATTTCTCGGAAATCATTCATCAGAACCGGGACTTGCTTCTGGATGTTTCTTCGGTCTTCGAAAAGCTCAGCGCGCTGGACCGCGCCGTCCTCTGGCTCGCTCATGTCGAGCAGCTTAGCCACAGGGAAACCGCCGGCATCCTGGGCATGAAGGAGAAGAGCATTCGGGTGATTCTCTTCCGCGCTCGCGCCAAAGCCAGAGATCTGTTCGAAAAAGCAGGATTGGGGGTTCCTCACGATGAATAACTCTAATTTCGACGCCATTCTCAAACAAATGGCCATGGAACATCGGCCCCAGCTTCCCAGCCCAGGCCTGATCTGGTTCCGTGCGCAGCTCTTGCGTAAAGCTCAGCAGAAGGAATGTATCGAGCGCCCGTTGATGGTGATGCGCGGGCTCGCCGGCTTCGCTGGTGCTGTGATCCTCCTCGTATTCGTGGCTGCCAATTGGGGGCAAATACAGGACTTTATGAGCCCGCGAAGTTGGTTTTTGTTGCCATTGCTTTTTTTGACCCTCACATCTTCGCTTGCATATGTGACCATCCTTCTGTGGTCCCCCGCGAAGCGGTAAAGGCACGTTTCGTTGCGCAATTGCTGATCGTCGAGCTGTCGAAATTGTCGTTGGCGATGGCGGCGTTCTTGAAGTGGAACTCAACTTCCTTGTTTGCCATTAGGGAGCTTGGAGGAGATTCGCCCGCGAACTTCTTCCCAGGAAACTGGCTTTGCGCCTCCCGAGTCCAGATCCGCAATGCGCCTCGCGATCTCTTGCTCCCAGGCGCTTTCCGCGTCGTCATCCACTGTTGCGTCCAGGCTGTCAATCAGCGAGCACGCCAAATCCGCGCGTTCTTCCTCGGACAGGCTCAGCGCCTTCTGCATTATCTCGGTGGCTCGTTCGGTCATAGCCTCAGTATACCGCGGCTGTCCGACAGCAGCTTCACCCTCTCCGAGGACCGAACTAGCGCGCGTCGAGGTCCACGTCCTTGATCGGCAAGTCCCAGTGCGCGGGAAATTTGCAATTCCCGGAGACCGGCCACCAGCACCACCTCGTCTTTGGCTTCGAGGACGAAAATCACATCACCGAGACTTCGACCTGGCGCGAAGGCGAAAAAGATACTCCCATGGTTTTCCACTTCATCCGCAAAACGAAGTAGCTTGCGTGTGCCCCGAAGCGCGGAAACGTCCCGTCTGGAACGTGTGAAGAAATTGGTTTTTGAAGGGAAACTGGCCGCGCACAACGGTACGGGTGCGCGATCCTCGGCGATTCTTTCCTCTGCGTTCCTGTCCGTTTAGCTGCTGCCCACCTCCTGCTGGCTCAACCAATGGCTGCGGGCTGCGCTTGCAGCGCGCGGCGCAGGCTAAACCAGCGCATTAAGTTGTATGTGAGGCAAGCCCAAGTAGCTTCCATGGTGGCCTTCAACCTTCCACGGCAGCGAAATTGTCGCAGGCCGCAGCGTTCCTTAATCCAGGCATGCGCGAACTCGGCCACCCGCGAGCGTTGCGCGTAAATTTGCCGCGCTTCTTCCGTCTGCATTTTGGCCTTGAAGGCGGTTGTCGCGGACGGCTCCTCGATACGCGTGACCGAGCGCCGCCAGGCGGGCCGCGCTCCCAGCGGTGCGCATTGTTCGCGCAGCGCACAGGTGCGGCAGGCTTCTTTCGGTGCGCGGTACACCCGGGTACGCACACCGTGCCCGCGATTCAGCACCGCGCGATGGCGCAGCGTTTCTCCCGCCGGGCAGCGGAAAACATCCTGCGTGGCATCGTATGGAAACGCGCTGCTCAGGAAAGCGCCGCTGCGACCCTGCGCGTCGCCTGCTGTGGGCTTCCAGCTCTCTTGCCACGAACCGTAAAAATCCACGCCATGCGTTGCGGCCGCCTGCACCGACGCATGATTGGTGTAATCACCATCGGCAACGATCTGCCGAGGTGCACGACCTAATTTCTGTTCGCAACGTTCGAGAGCGGGATCCAGTTGGCGATAGTCGATGGCATCGGTGGTGGCTTCCACGTTCACCACCAGACCGTGCTGCGTGTCGGTCACCAATTGCACGTTGTAACTCGGCACCGTGCCGCCCTCGCCGTTCCGCATCACGTGCGCTTCCGGGTCGGTGCTGGAAGCGCGCGCCACAAAGATTTTGCGGGCGTGCACTTTTTCGCGCTGCAGCCGTTCTACTTCGCGCAAAGCCGCCTCCAGCCGACTGGCGCGCTGCCGCGCTGCACGCCGCTTGGCTGCGCCCTGGCGTTTCGCCAACTGCTCCTCGTCCTCGGCTGGTTGGTTCAGCACGCGCACCTGCTCGCGCGCTGCTGCCAGATGCGCCGCGATTTTCTCGCGACCACGGAAAGTGTTGCCGCCCGCGTTGGCTTTAATTTTGGTGCCGTCTAGCGTGACCCGTTCGAGCGTGATCAGACCTTCGGCGCTCAGCATGCCCAGCACCTGCGTGAATAGATCGTCGAGTGCCGTTTTGTTGTCGGAGCGGAACCCCGACAGCGTTCGGTGACTAATCGCCTGCAACCCGCACAGCCACTGGCAACCCGGTTCGTATTCGCACTGCCGCGCCAGTTCGCGCGCCGAACTGATCCCCCGGCTGTAGGCGTACAGCCACAAGCTGATTAACAACTGCGGATCGGTGTGCTCTCTCCCGGCACTGCCCTCCACCGCCGCGATCTGCGCGTAATACAAACGCAAATCCAGTCGCCCGACCAACTCCCAAATCGAACGCACGCAGTGCTCTTGCTCTACCAACTTCTCTACATCCACCGTTCGCAGGATAAGTTGCCGGCGATCAATTGCCACTAGTCGGGGAACGGCGGTCTCCTCGTTGCTCATGCTCGCAGTCTACACAAAGCGACTCCATCCACCGCGCCAATTTCTTCACACGTTCCTGTCCCCCGCTTCCTTAAAAATTCTCTTCCGGCTTCCGGATTCTTTCACCGTGCCACCCCGCCACTGGAACGGCGACGCTATAAAAGAACGCCGGAACCTTTCGGCTCCGGCGTAGGTTGTCCCTGGGGAAAGCGCTGTTTTAGTGGCCAGCGCCTGCAGCTCTGGCTGACTGCTGTCCTGTTGGCAACTCGGCAAGTTTCACCACCTGCCAGTTGCCATGTGTGCGGTTTGGTGTGAGTGACGCGATGGAAGCTCCGAGACGGCATTCCACTTTGAAGGTTTCTCCGCCTGGGGAGATGGCTTCAAACACGCCCGTTTCATTGGCGAGAGCTTTAGCGAGGTCAATGGTTTCAAATTTAGTTCCGAGTTCGTACATCGTGATTTCCTCCCTTTCGGAAATTTCGCGAGCGGGCGGGTTCTCGTTCCGAGAGGATTGGGTTCTCGTAGGGGACGGACGCTACTACAGGGTTTTTCGGGACGTCAATGTGGGGAATTCCCTAATTGTGCAAAAGTTGTGCGAAAAATGGTTGGGGGCCACGTATATCAAGATCCCCAACCTACTGCAAGTAACCCTATCAATATCAAATCAAACCGCCGCGTCTCAGTCCGAACTCGCCAAGTAAGTGTCTTCCTCGTTTCTTGTAACTGCTCATTTTATAAGGGCTTGGGATGCACAAAAAGAAAAGTGTTCCCCGGCGCCGGGTGGCCCATCCTTGCGATTTTGCTTCATGCAAGGGTGGGGCTGCCTTTGGCTAGCCTCTTCTCCTTTTTCAAGCAGGGGGCAGCTGCTCCGCCGTGGCGCGTAGACAGGCGGAGCGACCGATCATCAGATTCCCACCCTGTCGGAAAGGATCTCTTTGTGGAGTGCGTCACCGCGCGTCGAGGTCGACATCCTTGATGGGCAGGTCCCAGTGCGCGTCCAGAATCTCGAAGCGCCGCTGCTCTTCCCTCTTGTACGTTTCCTGGTCCGGATAAAGCTGCTTGATGATCGTCGAGCTGTCGAAATTGTCGTTGGCGATGGCGCCATTCTTGAACACGATGGTCACGCGATAATCCCAGCGGCTGTCTTCCGTCATGTGATACCGCGGCGTCACCATGCTCACTTTCAGCATGCGCCCCAATTCCATTTCTTTCTTCAGCACCGGGTAATGATTTTTCTTGAAGAGCGCCAGAAACTCCTCGGCGTGTCCCCATTTCGCCTTGTAGTAATACTCAATCGCGAACGGCTGGTCCTTGCCCTCCGCCGCCGCGCTTTGCTCTGCTTTCACGCCTAATGTTGCGGCGCAACAAATCACAGCCGCAACCAACGCCACCGTGACAAATCGCCGGTCCCTCAAAAGAGTTTGCAGGTGCATTTGTCGCTTCCTCCTCAATGGCCCTCCAACGTACTCGGAATAGCGGCCAAAGCAAACGAAAAAATAAATTTCGCGGTCTCGGTAGCGCAGACACTCTTGTGCATCCTTTCGCTAAGCTTCCCCCAATAGGGCAGCCAGGAATGGCTGTCCCACTTTCAAACCGACAAGCGCCAATGCCTTGTCTTCGTGGCTTGGTTTGCGAAAACCGGTGTACAATCGCCCATCCTTTCCCTGGGCCGAAAAATCGAGACGACGGTCGAGGTCGCTCGCAAGCGCCTGCCATGTAAACCAGACCGCTGTCCAAAAGAGGTGCGACCATGAAAAGAGCTCCTATCGCCGGATTGCTCTTCTCTCTATTCCTTCTGTGTTCTTCCCCGGCATTTTCCCAGCAGGATTTCGGCGAAGTTGCGTTCGCAAATTCCGGTCCACCCGCCGTTCAAGCGGACTTTATCCGCGCTCTGGCTCAGCTTCACAACTTCGAATACGACGATGCCGCCGGGCATTTCCGCGCTGCTCAAAAAGCCGCTCCCGATTTTGCGATGGCTTACTGGGGCGAGGCCATGACGCAAAATCATCCCATATGGCACGAGGAAGACGTTGCGGCCGCGCGCGAGATTCTCAACCGGCTCGCTCCCACGCCCGAAGCGCGTCTCGCAAAGGCCGCGACCGAGCGCGAAAAACTCTATCTTCACAGCGTCGAAGTCCTCTTTGGCGACGGCGCGAAAGAAGAACGCGACCGCCGTTACGAAGCCGCCCTCGCTGAGATTCACCGCAAATTTCCGGGCGACGTGGACGGCGCCGCTTTCTTTGCCCTGGCGACGCTCGGCGCCGCCGAGCACGGCCGCGATTTCGCCACCTACATGCGCGCCGCCGCCGTCCTCGAAGAAGTCTTTCCCCAGCATCCCCGCCATCCTGGCGTCGTTCACTACCTCATTCACTGTTACGACGACTCCGTCCACGCCCCGCTGGGCCTGCGCGCTGCCCGCATTTATTCCAGGATTGCTCCCGAAGCCGGCCACGCGCAGCACATGACCTCGCACATTTTCCTTTCTCTCGGCATGTGGGATGACGTGGTCAAGGCCAATGAAACCGCCATGGACGTCGTGAACCGCGTTCGCCAGAAGGCCGGAAAGCCGCCGGCAATGTGCGGCCACTATAATGAATGGCTCGAATACGGTTACTTGCAGCAGGGCCGCGTAGCCGATGCGCGCCGCATTCTGGAAGGCTGTCGTGACGCGGCGGAGAAGCTGGCGGCCGCCGCTGCCACTTCCAAGAGCTCGGGGCACGAAGGAATGTCCATGTCCGGCATGACTCCCGCAGCGATGACCGTCAGTTCGTATGCCGAAATGCTCGCGCATTTCCTGATTGACACCCAGTTGTGGAACGACGCAGCCGCCCGCTGGAAAGTGCCGCCCGGCGACTATCCCTTCGCGGAAAGCGCGCTTGACTATACGGATACGATTGGCGCTATTCGCCGGGGCGATCTTGCCGCTGCGCGGGAAGCCGCCGCTCGGACCAGCTCAAGCGCCCAGCGCGCTGCTGCTGCGATGAAAAAAATGATGAACGATTCCTCGATGGACGGCGTTTTCGTGATTTACAACGGCGAGTTGCACGCGATGCTCGCGGCCGCGGAAGGAAAGTCGCCCGACGCTGTCGCCGAATTGAAGACCATGGCCACCAAAGAACACGCATTGCCGCTCGAGTTCGGTCCGCCCAACATCGAAAAACCAACTGATGAACTCCTGGGCGAATTGCTCCTGCAATTGCACCGGCCTGCCGAAGCGCGCGATGCTTTTCAGGCCGCGCTGGCGCGCACGCCGGGCAGAAAGATCGACGTGGACGGCCTCGCCCGCGCGGAAAAAGAAATTGCCGCGTCCGCTTCGGCGAAGGAGACCACCAACCCGTCATCGGCCAACCCTCCTCCTCACAACCACTGACCACGAGCGCTCCTTTCGCTTCCGTCGCACGGCGGCTGCCGGGCTGCGCGCCTGCTATGCTTGAAACAAGGGAGGCCGCATGCAGACTGCATCCGTAAAATGGATAGGCGCGCAACAATTCGTGGCCACTGGCCCGTCCGGCCACGCCATCACGATGGATTCCGACCGCGAGTCCAACAAAGCGCCAGGCCCGATGGAGATGGTGCTCCTGGCGCTCGGTGCTTGCACGGCTACCGACGTCGTCAGTATTCTTCAAAAGAAGCGGCAAGAGCTGGAGTCGCTCGAAATTATCTGTTCGGGCGAACGCGCCAAGGAGCCGCCCACGGTCTGGACGAAACTCGAAATCCTGTACCGTCTCCGCGGCCGGCTCGATGACGCCGCCGTCAAGCACGCTATCCAGCTCAGCGAAGACAAATACTGCTCCGTGGCCGCCATGCTCAAGAAAACCGCCACCGTTTCCTGGCGCTACGAAATTCTGCCGGCCGATCCTTCAACCATCCAGGGACATCTTTGATTGCACGCTGTAAAAAAGGCCGCCCCTTGTCATCCCGACCCAGGTCGCGCCTTTTTCGACCCGCAAGACGACGCGCCGGAAGAGTATGACAACGGCGGCGAGGGATCTGCTCCGACACGTCTTGCCCGGCAGGAATCGGAATGCTGCCCCGCAATCCGCAGGCCTTTACGCGCCACCGCGCCGCCCTGCGCCGAGACCTGAGGCGTGGCGAGACGCAGCCGCAAAGCAATCAACTCCGCAACCTGCTTTCACCAAAAACTTACAACTTAGAACTGTAAACTCCTTCTCGCCTTGTCACCGCGCCGCGCTATCGCATAAAATCCAATTTCTTCTTTTCCAAGTCGCGTTTCCAAGTTATGTTTGCAAGGAGAAACATGTCCCACCGCATCGCGGCAAAAATCACCGGCGTGGCCGGCTACGTTCCGCCGAAAGTGATGACCAACGCGGACTTCGAGAAGGTCGTTGAGACCAGCGACGAGTGGATTCGAACGCGCACCGGCATCCGCGAGCGCCACGTCGTGGAAAAAGGGATGGCCAGTTCGCACCTCGCCACGGAAGCCGCCAAAGCTCTACTCGCGCAAACCAAAACCAATCCCGAGGAAATTGATCTCATTGTTCTGGCGAGCGTAACGCCGGACATGTTTTTCCCGGCAACGGCGTGCCTGGTGCAGTGCCGCATTGGCGCGAAGCGCGCGTGGGGCTTCGACCTTTCCGCGGCATGCTCGGGATTTGCCTACGCGCTCACGGTGGGCGCGCAATTTGTCGGAGCGGGCACGCACAAAAAAGTGATGGTCATCGGCAGCGACACCATGACCACGATCCTCGATTACCAGGATCGCGCGACGTGCGTTTTGTTTGGAGACGGAGCCGGCGCAGTGCTGGTCGAGGCGGCCACCGATTCGAACGAAGGGATCCTCGATTTCGAGCATGACGTGGACGGCTCGGGCGGCGAGTTTTTGTACATGCCCGGTGGCGGCTCGCTGCATCCTGCCTCGCAAGAAACGGTGGCGAAGCGCATGCACTATGTGCACCAGGAAGGCTCGCAGGTCTTCAAGTATGCGGTGCGGCGCATGTCGGAAATGTCCCTGCGCTTGCTGGAACGCAACGGCTTCACCAAAAACGATCTGGCGCTTCTGGTACCGCACCAGGCCAATCTGCGCATCATCCGCGCCACACAGGAACGGCTGGGAATCGAAGATTCCAAAGTAATGATCAATATCGACAAGTACGGGAACACCACGGCAGGAACCATTCCGCTCGGATTGCGCGATGCCGTAGCGCAGGGCCGGCTGCATAAAGGGGATCTGGTGTTGATCGCTACTGTCGGGGCGGGTTACACGACGGGCGGCGTCCTCCTCCGCTGGGCGTATTGAGAAATGCAATTGCAAGTGATAAGTCCTTATAAGTCCTAGGTTGTAAGTCAGAGAAAAAGAAGCGGGAGCCCACGAGTAGCTCCCGCGCGTCGCCGCAGGTGCTTCTGTCCTTGGCGGAGGCTACGGCGTCGCTGATCCACACGATCTTCTCCATCATTCCGTGACTGGTTTTGATTATGCCGGGATTTCGGCTGGTGTTTCGCGTGGGCGCGAAGGCAGAGACGAGGAGCGGCAGCACATTCTCCTGCGGCGGCTGAGAGCCAGTGGCCGCTCGCCGAAAAAATCACCGGTCTGAAGACCGGCCACTACAACTGCACTGTCGCCGCGGTTACTAGGGCTTAGCGACGGATGGAGAAGTGGTCTTGTGCAAGGTTTGCAGGATACGGTTGATGTCCGGCTGCGAGATTACGGCTGGGCTGCCCGGATTCTGGTAAAAAATGAAATTGAGAGAAGAACTGTCGGAAAAGAGCCTGACGCTCACTTCGCCGAATTGATTTTGTGCGCGCCCAAATTGAAATCCGGTGAATTCACCTGCGCTGACCGCAAAGACGCCGGACGCGGCGCCTCTTGGCATCATTGTCCCTTTCACGATGAGGAGAAGAGCCCGGCTGGCGGCGTCTTGCCTGGACATAAAGGGAGTAATGTTGCCGGGTGTCGCCTCCAGGATGGTGCGATAAAGGGCATAATCCGATAGCAGAGCTTCGTCGCCGTACATCCGCCGCAGGGTGCTTTGGTCGATCTTGTCGTTTGATAGAACTGTATTCACGAAGGCACGCGAAGAGCCGTGCCAAAGGGAGAGAGAGTTGCCCGATTGAAATGCGATCATCGCCTTATTGTTGTTGTCCGGGAGGATTTTGGTTTTCGCGTCGTCGATGTCGTTCCAGGGAACTTCGAATTCATACCCAAAGTAAGAGAGCTTCCTGCCTGGCGATCGGGAAATCGACAAATCCAAGAGTGGAGCAGGAGCCATGCTTACAACGGGAGTCTTCCGCGTCAGGTAGCGAGCCTCGAGGAGGATGAGGGTCTGGAAACCGAAAAACCATAGGTAAGCGGCGCATGCAAGCACCACAACGAGCAAAGCAATCAGGACGCGAGCCCTTGTCGACATTCGGGCCGCCGGCGTCTCGTAATTCCCCGGAGGCGCTTCCCATTGGTCAATCAGATGGTTTGACAAGGTCGCACCTGCAGGCATTCCCGTTTGGTATCTTTCGGCTGGGACCAAACGCACGGAAGGGCTTCAGTATATACCGGATAGCAGAAGGGCGCAGCGGCGCTGCGCCGCTACAAGACGTTCATCACACGAACCGGTTTATTCGGAGTGGGCGCCGAAGAGGCGCAGGACCACGCCGGCAGACGCCCAATAACTGTTCTGGGCCGCCGAGTAGCCGTTGGCGCGGAAAGTGGTGCGGTAGAAGTCCACGTTGATCAGGCGAACTTCCCAGTGCGGCGAGAAGTGGACATCAATGCCACCGCCAGCCTTATAGGAAATGCAGTTGACGGAAGTTTTGAAACCGCCCGGGCCGGTAACGGTAGTGTCGAGGCGAGAGCCGCCAACAAGCGCTTCCGCAAACGGCGTGACGCCAATGCGGCCCATGCCAAAGCGGCCACGGCGATAATAGGCGCGGCCACCGAAATGGTTGCCATACAGCACGGACTTTGCGCCGTTGGTGGTGGCGAAGTTGTAGCTGCTGTCGCCGACGAGCTGGAGCCAGGGCTTCAGATTCCAGCCGAACGAACCCAGGCCGCCGCTGAGGTTTGCGGAGGTTCCGGCGTTGACGAAGCGGGCGAAGGCGTATCCGGAATAGAGTTCGAGCAGGAAGCCTTGGTGAGCGCCGGCCACGGGCTGCTCCCAGCTTTCGCGCGCCTTCGCGCTGCGAACCGGCTCAGGCGCAGGTTGCGCGGCTTCCGGCTGAGGCTGCGAAGCGGGAGCGGGCTCTGCGGCAGCGGGCGCAGGAGCAGGAGCCGGATCCGGAGTGCTCGAAGCCGAAGGAGCTGGCGGAGGCGTTGTGGGGAACAATGGTCCGGGCTGTGCAGGAACGGAACTCTGCGAAGCCGTGGATGACGCGGAAGGCTGAGGTTCCGTAGCGGCGGGCGCTGGCGCCGGCGCAGAAGGCTGCGAAGACGCAGGATTTGCTGGCTGAGCGCTGGCGCCCGCAGCCGTCGTTGATCCTTGGGCCGCGGGCGCGGAGGCCGCAGGAGTTACGGAAGCGGAAGCCGACGGAATTGCTGCTGGAGCCGGTTTCGCCGCGGGTTCGGAATCCACGGGGGCGGCTGAAGGCGCTGGTGAAGGCGCGACCGGCTGCGAAACCGCCGGAGCAGCCTGAGCACTTGCTGCCGGAGTTGACGCCGTTGCACGGAAGGTTGCGGGAGCCGCTTGCGCAGGCGAAGAATAATTTACATCCGCCGCGGTCACTGCCGGCATGGGCGGCGTTGGGAACAGGGGGCCTGCGGGAGCGGCAGGCTTCTCCGGGGGAAGAGACGTGGTTACCGGCATAGATGCCGCCTGAGAAGCGGAAGCCGGTTGCGCGTACGCAGGAGCCACGGTGGCAGCATTCGCAACGGCGGGGCGAACATTAGCGGCAGACGCGGCAGGGGCTGATGCGGCAGGGGCGCGCCCGGCGGCAGATGGCGCGGGGCCCGCTTGTCCGTGATCCGCAGTGATCAGGCTCGAGTAGACGTAGCCGATTTTGCCGTCTTTGGTCTGGACGCGCGAGAAAATAAATCCGTTGAGCAGGATGGTGAAGCGCTCGCCGCACGCAACGGTAGCGACAGAATCCGGGGTCTGCCGCGGCTTGCCGAAGACCTGCGTGTTCTCGGGATGAGCCGAGCAGTCGACGTACCCCAATTCGTCCGCCCAAGCGGCGGACACCAACAGAAAAGAGCCTGCGAGCAGGATGAAAAAACGTGTGCGAGACATTCGCCCCCTCCACGGCCCGGGGATACGCCGAGCCTTGAAAACCATTTTGAGGCGGAAAACGAAGGGTTGAAACCGTTCGAAGGGACAGGGATTCCAAAAAAAACACCTGTCCGAAAGGCGGGGTGGGTCGCGGGCTGGATTGAGGCGCCGCGCCTACGGCGCTTGGGAGTGTTTTGGATTACCGCTTACCCAGCGCTCACGCGCTGGGCTAAATTGTGGCACGCCTCCGGCGTTCGGAAAAAACGAAGGGCGAGTTCAGGATTGCCGCTGGACAAAGCGCTTTCGTGTGAAAAGACTACGCTCGGGCCGGAAAAAGCGCACAGCCAGGAGTGGCTGTGCTAGAGGGGAGGGCTGCCCTGTTGTGGCGCTAGATCTGGGCGAGGTGGTTGAGGACTTCGGCGGTGTGGCCTTTGGCTTTGACGGCGGGCCAGACGGCTTCGATTTTGCCGGTCTTGCCGATGAGGAAAGAACTGCGGACGATGCCCATGAATTTGCGTCCCATGAACTGTTTTTGTTGCCAGGCGCCGTAAGCTTCGATGGTTTTGTGGCCGGGATCGCTGAGCAACGGGAAATTAAATTTGAATTTGGACTTGAACAAAGCTTGGCCTTTGACCGAATCGGCACTTAGGCCGAGGATGGCGACTTGCAGTTTATCGAACTTCTTTTTTGCGTCGCGAAACTCGGACGCTTCGATGATTCAACCGGTGGTGTTGGCTTTGGGAAAGAAGAAAAGGAGAACGCGCTTGTCCTTGAAATCCTTCAGAGCGACAGTTTTATCCTCGTCGGATTGGAGGCGGAACGCGGGGGCTTTGTCACCGGGCTTGAGCATGGGAGCGAGTGGCCTGAGATTTTAGCAGAATAATGGATTAGGGCGCAGGTGCGCCGCGCTCCTCGCGGCCTTTGTCGAAGTCACGGCGAAAGTGCCATCGAATGTCCCGAATTTGAGGGGAAGAAGAAAGAATCGAATGCAAAGTCTGAGGTGCGGCGGGGTTGATTCCGTGCTTGCGAACTCCGAGCAAGGAGCCAAGGAGGCCGCGGTACCGCTCGATCCATCCGACCCATGTTCCCTCGCCACCCTCGACAAGGCTTGGAGAGTGTCCTATCACGAGGGTGTGAGGCGCGCCCATGACCTGAAAGTTGAAATACCAGCCAAAGTCTTCCTGGCCAGGCTCATTGTCGGCATTCACGCCTCTAGTACGAAGTTCACGAATAAGCCATTTGGCCAGGTCATCCCCGAAACAGCAGGCGTTGACGAAGTAACCTTTCGGCTCGGTGATGTTAAAAGCCGTGCTGGTGAACGAGACGATCGTTCTGACTTCTGCTCCCATAACATGCGCACGGCTCAACCAGTTTCCGAGAGGAGTTTGCGGAGGATGTCGTTGACCGATTGAGGATTCGCCTGGCCGCGGGTGGCGCGCATGACCTGGCCGACGAAAAATTTGAAGACGCCTTGGTTGCCGGATTTATATTTCGAGACGTTGTCGGGGTTTTTGGCGATGACTTCGCGCGCGGCGGCTTCGATGGCGGAGTCGGTGACTTGCGCGCCAAGGCCTTCCGCGGCAACGATGTCCGTGGCAGGGCGGCCGGACTCGAACATGGTGGCGAAAACTTTTTTACCGACGGCGGCGGTGACTTTGCCGGATTCCACCAATGAAAGAAGTTCAGCGAGGGATTTTGCGCTGACGGGACTCAACTCGATTTCCTTGCCGGAATCGTTGAGGCGGCGAAGAAGCTCGGTTTGCATCCAGTTGGCGGCGGCTTTGCCGGGAGCGCCAGCTTTCACGACGGATTCGAAATAATCGGCGAGCGCTTTTGTTGCGGTGAGGACTTCGGCGTCGTAAGGGGTAATGCCATAGGCCGAGATGAACCGGGCGCGTTTGTCTTCGGGGAGTTCGGGAAGCGAGCGGCGAACTTCTTCGCGCCAGACTTCGCTGACTTGGACGGGCAAAAGATCCGGTTCGGGGAAATAGCGGTAGTCGTGAGCCTTTTCCTTCGAGCGCATGGAAACGGTGTGGCCCTCGGCTTGATTCCAGAGCCGTGTTTCCTCGGTAAGGCGGCCGCCGGACTCGAGAACGCCGATGTGGCGCTCGATTTCGTATTCGAGGGCTTTTTGGAGGAAGCGGAAGGAATTCAGATTTTTGACTTCGACCTTGGCGCCGAACTCGCGGGAGCCGCGAGGGCGCACGCTGACGTTGGCGTCGCAGCGAAGCGAGCCTTCTTCCATGTTGACGTCGCTGACGCCGGTGTAAAGCATGATTTGGCGGAGCGCGGTGAGATAGGCGTAAGCCTCTTCGGAAGAACGAATGTCGGGCTCGGAGACGATTTCGGCGAGCGGGGTGCCGCAGCGGTTGTAATCAATGTAGGCCTTGGTGGCGGATTGCGCGAAGCCTTCGTGAAGGTTTTTCGCGGCGTCTTCTTCGAGATGCAGGCGAGTGATGCCGATGCGCTTTGTGGCGCCGCCGACCTCGACGTCGAGCCAACCGCCGGTGGCGAGGGGGAGCTCGTATTGGGAGATTTGATAACCCTTGGGGAGGTCGGGATAAAAATAGTTTTTGCGGGCGAAGCGCGAACGCTCGTGGACGGCGCAGTTGAGCGCGAGTGAGGCGCGCATGGCCATTTCGACGGCGCGCTTGTTGAGAACGGGAAGCGTGCCGGGTAAACCGAGGCACACGGGACAAACGTTGGTGTTCGGAGGATCGCCGAAGCGCGTGGAGCAGCCGCAGAAGATTTTCGTTTTGGTGAGGAGCTGGACGTGGACTTCGAGGCCGATGACGGGCTCGTATTTCGCCAGGATTTCTGGCGCGATAGACATGGCCTCTGGAGCGGATTTCGGCATAGGAAACCAAAATTATAACATTAGGTCCGGGTGCCAGGGGACGGAATGGCCGAGGTCAGCTGATGAGTTTCTGGCGAGCGGACTTACCGGGACTTAGACAAGGCCGGGCTGTAAGGCATACAGTTGAACAGAACAAATCATGCGAAAAGCCGTTGCAATAGGGGCAGCGCCCGGTCTTATTGCCGGCATCTACGTTTTCATCGCCAGCTTTTTCGGACTGACGATGGAAAATTTGGCAGCGAAGGCGGTTCTGCTGCACTTAGGAATCTTTGCGCTTGCAATTCCCTTGGTCGTTGTTGAACGGTGGTCCAAGGGAGTAAACTTCCGCGGGAAACCGCGGTGGGCCGTTCGCAGCATGCAAGCACTCTTTGTCCTCTTCGTTGCGGTCTTTTTCACGTTCCTGGCTATGAGTCATGCTGCGTCCCCGCAAATTGTCAATGGGGACTATGTTTTGGACAGCCATGGAAAAATTGTGGCGTACATCTCGCAAAGAGACTATCTCTCCCTAAAAGGTTGGGAATTGCGGTTCTTCGCCTCAGGTTGGATAGTGGGCTACTACGCAATGATGCTGTACTGGTGGTTTCCCCGACAAGATGAGTGGACTGTGGTGATGCCCGACTGACCCTCCTCAGCCGAGCCGCCGGTAAGAAGAGATGGCGTTGCGGGCGGTCATGGTGAGGTTAGGAGGAAGCTGGTCGAGATTGAACCAGCAGACCTCGCGCGTTTTTCCTGGCTCGCAGTTCGTGGCTTCGCCGGACAGAATTTGACCCAAGTAGGCCGGAGAGACCCAGTGCTGGTTTTCATCGGGGAGACAATGATCGGTGACGCAAAGCAGGGAGCGAAGAGAGATCTCGACGCCGACTTCTTCGCGCGCTTCGCGGATGGCGCTCTGTTCGAGAGTTTCGAGAAAATCCACTTTGCCGCCGACGATGCTCCAGCAGCCGGCTTCGGGAGGCAGCTTGCGCAGCGTGAGGAGCACGCGGCCGCGATTGTCGGTGAGGAGGACGCCAACTCCGACTCGGGGATGTGAAATTTCGAGCATGGCGGCCTCAACGGACTGCGGCGGAAGCCGGCTCGCGAACAATTGGCACGAAGCGCTCGGCCAGTGCGAAGGCACCAAAGAACACAGCGGCGTACAAAGCATCGCCTGCAAGCGTGTTCCAGAAAAACGGGACGCCAGCGGCGTAACAAACGGTTAGTCCCGCGAAGGTGTGCGGATAGAAATTGCCGAGGGCCCATACGCCGAAGTTGGTGACGAGGAAAAACTGAATGGCGCCCAGAAGGGTGGCGGCGGAGATACGTCCGAGGGAACGGTGATTTTGTATCCAGCGGCCGATGAGGACGCTAAGAAGAAAGCTGGCGTAGACGATGGGCATGAGCTTGTGGAAGCTGATAAAGATGTCGCCGACAAAGAGTGTCGCCATGGGAAATAGAAACGCGAGCCGGCGATCGCGCACGAGCGTTCCCGAGAAAAGCGCCATCGCGCCCATGGGCGTGAAATTCCATGGATGCGGCGCGATGCGGAGCGCTGCGGCGATGACAATGAAGGCCAGGGACAGCAACAAGCGGTAAAGCAGGTTTTGGCGGGAGTTCTTGTTATTCATTAGAGCTTTTCTCCTTTTGAGGATTGCGTACATTCTTTTCTGGAAAAGCAGATTCCTCACATTCGGGCCGCAACGATTGCGGCCCTTCGTTCGGAATGACACCGCTTTTTATATTCACACTGAGGTCTCGGGGAAAGAGGTCGCAAAAAACAAAACCTTCACGATGGACGATTTCGCCGGTTCGAACGGGAATGGGCCAGTGGAAGATGGGGCCAGCGAAGACAAACGTGTGAAATTCGCCGTTTTCGCCGCAGGGATCGGCGCTGGGCGGAAGGTCGCGGAAAAACGATTCGTCGAGCTCCCGGCCGGCAAAGCCCGGGGCGAGGATTTTCGGATCAATGAAAACGGCGATGGCGCGGAAACGTTGGGCGAGGAACAAGTGGATGAGTTCGCGAGTGTCGCGCTTCCAGATGGGAAAGAGGGCGGTCATGCCGATGCGCGCGAGATTTTTTTCGCGGTAGGCGCGCAGGTCTTCGAGGAAAATGTCGCCAAAGGCGACTTTGCGAACGCCCTGATCGTAGAAGATGCGCAAGGCGTGCTCCATGCGCGCTTCATAGATGGGATTGACGCATTGCGGAGGGATGCGGACTTCGTGCAGGGGCAAACCGATGGATTCAGCCTGCTGCTGCAGAAGCTCGCGGCGGACGCCATGCATGCTAATGCGGTCGTAGCCTTCGGTGACGGTGGTGAGAAGGGCGGTCACGCGGAAATGTTGCTGCTGGAGCAGCGTGTGCAGGGCCATGGCGCTGTCTTTGCCGCCGCTCCAGCAGAAAAGGATGGGTTCGGGTGTGGTCATAGAGGAGTTCCCGGTGAATAGTCCTTAGCTTTTAGCTTTGCCTTGTGATTTCCGGAGCATCTTCAAGTCGCGCCGAAAAAGGGCGCAGCAATGCTGCGCCCTTACAAGAAGTGAACGATGCGTTTGCGACGGAACGTTGCCGGACAGAACTGGACATGGTTTAGTTCCGGCCAGAGAAGCGATAGTTGAGGCCGAGGCGATAGTCACGGCCTAACGCAGGAAAGCCGATAGTTTCCTGATACTGCTTGTCGAGGAGGTTGGTGACGCGGCCGTAGAAAGAGAAGCCTCGGGGAAAATTGTAGTTGGTGGCGAGGTCAAAGCGCGCGTAGCCGGCATTGTGAGTGAGGCAAGGACCGCTACCAATAACACATTGCCCGTTGGAAAAGACGCTGTCGAAATCGCTGTCTGCGCGCGCGCCGGTGATGTAGGCATTTACGTTGAAGTTGAAGCGACGGTAGCTGGCGTTGAGCCAGACGTTGCCGGAATCTACGGGCCGGCGGAGCAAATGATCGCCGGATCCTGGAAAACCAAAGGTGTTAGAAGTTTGCAAGACACGCGTGTCGTCGTGGGAATAGCTTCCGTTGAGCGATAACCAGCGCGCGAGACGGGCGGTGGTCTCAAGATTAACGCCACGCGCGCGGGCGCGGTCGGTGTTAAGAAACGCAATGCTCCCGAAAGGGCATCCCGATTGCGTACCTGGAACCGGAATGATGAGATCGCGGAACACGTCAGCGAAGTACGAGGCTGAAACGCGAACGCGGCCGGAATCGAAATATTGGTCGAGGCCAGCATTGATGGTGCGGCTGTGTTGCGGGCGCAGGCTGGGATTTCCCGGGCTGCACGGATCGGTGTCAAAGGATTCGAGGGCTGTGGGCTCTTCGATTCCTTGACCATAGGCAGCGCGCAGACGCGTGCCGCCTAGAAAGCCCTTGGAGTAGCGGAGAGCGAGTACCGCTCCAGCGCGAGGCACAACGCGCGTGCCAAAACTAGCGTTCGCTTCGGCGCGACCTCCGGCGCTGAGCGTGAGACGCGAAACAGGCGACCAGCGAGCGTCAAGAAAGCCGCCTTGGTTATTGCGATGCGCATGGACAGCTGCGACGTTTTCTACTTCGTATTGATAGCCACCGGTGACTGCGCCGTTCCGGAAAGAGTAAGTGGACTGCGCGAGGCCGCCAGCGCGATTGGATTGATTGGGAAAGTTTCCAAACGGAGGAAATCCGCTGACGCTGTAGTAGCGAGACTCTACGGCGGAGAAATGGTGGCTCCAATGCTTGCCGGTTTGGAAGTTCCAGGTGAGGTTCGAGGAAAGCTGCTGGAGATCGTAGAAAGCCGAAGGATCCGCGGGAAAGAGGAGCGTCTGGCCCGGAGATCCGGCAAAGCTGGAATTGCTGCGAAGCGTCAAGTGAATTTGATTTGTGCCGGAAAAACTGTAGCCGACATTGCCGGCGAAGCCGCGATTGAGGCCGGCGTCGTTGACACCCTGGCCGTCGGTATGGAAGTAGGAGCCCGCAGCGGAATAGTCGAAGCGTCCAAGAAGACCGCTAACCTGAGCGCCGCCGCGAGCGGAGGAGAAACTGCCGCCTTCAGTGAAGAGATTAATTTCAGGAACGCGCGTCGTGCCGCGATGGCTGACGATTTGGACGACTCCTGACATCGCATCAGTACCGTAGAGAGCACTTTCGGCGCCGTGAACGATCTCAACCTTGTCCACATTGTCGAGAGTGAAGTTGGAGAAATCGAAATCGCCGCCGGGAAAATTTACGGGAGTGCCGTCGATGAGAACTTTGGTAAAAGAGGAGTTGCCACCGTCAATAAAAATGGTGGTGAGGCCGCCAATTGGCCCGGTGCGGGCAAGACTGATGCCGGTCTGCGTGGCGAGAAGATCGGGAAGCAGCACGGCTTGGCGCTGGTCGATCTCGTTTCGTCCCACAATGTCAACCGGAGCGGGAGTCTGGGCAAGCTCGGTTGGTTGAGTGTTGGCGGTGACGACGACGTTGGAAGAAAGGGGCTCGAGATCGAGGCGAAGACTCAGAGTATGGGACTCGCCGGCCGCGAGGTTGACGATTAGTTCCCGGAGCGCGAAGGACGACCGAGTGAATTGGACGCGATAACGGCCCGGGGGCAAGTCCAAGAAGTATTCGCCATTGGAGGAGGATTTGGCCGACCACGTCTGGGAATTTCGTGATTGGGAATTCGGTGAGCCTTCGAGTTTCGCCTGGATCTGAACGTCGCCGATACCACTGCCGCTCGAGTCGGTGAGTGTGCCGGAAAGATGAGCGAGCTGCAGGTTGCCTTGGGGTTGCGAGGAACTGGAAAGAACGAGAACTGCGAGAATCAGAAAAGCAGAACGAAGTAGAGTTTGCATGTGGTCCTCCACTCCCTCACGCGCGGGAGTTTGAAGGTTGTCCTGGGCTTAAGAAGAACGCGCAGGCTGCAGACTTCGCCGGTCTCCTGGCTTGGCGGTGTGGATAGGCTCGCAGCCTTCCCGCGGCGGCGCCCTTTGATTTCCAAGAGCGCTGCGCCACAGTGGCTGCGAACTTTTCAAGGCGACCCTTAGCGGGTCGACTTCAAGCCCCCACCATCCTCGAATGCAACCCTTACGGAGTCGCTTGGATGGGGGCAGCTTCCGCCTTACAGTCGCGCGGCGGCGACGGCTTGTTTCGTGGCCCCGAAAATGCCGGGACAACGAACCGTCTTCCCGAGCACGAAGTCTGCGGTGAAGGTGGTCTGCGGAACAGCGCCGCAGGGTTGGGGTGGACGAGAAGAACTGCTGGTTATTAAGAGTCAGTCAAAATCGTGACGCGAGGCCGCCCGTGGCCGCGCATCTCCACACGAAGTGGAATCTGGAAAACCTGTTCGAGAAGCTCGCGCTGATAGATAGAGGCGGGAGGGCCAACGCGCAAGCAGCGGCCGCTCTGCATCAAGAGAATCTGGTCTGCATATTCGGCGGCGAGATTCAGCTCGTGGGTGACGACAATTACGGAGTAACGGTAGCGCGCGGAGAGCCGGCGCAGAGCGTCGAGAAGACCGACCTGCGCAGCGATGTCGAGATGCAGAGTAGGCTCGTCGAGCAACAGGAGCAGCGGCTGCTGCGCGAGAGCACGAGCGAGAATGACACGCTGCTTTTCTCCCCCGGAAATTTGATCCATCAGGCGATCGCTGAGATCGGCGGCGCCCACATGCATGAGAGCGTCCTGAACGATTTGCATGTCCGTGTGAGACTCGAAGCGCAGCGAGCGGCCGTGGGCGTGGCGGCCCTGCATCACAAACTCCCAAACACGCGGGCGAAAGAGCAGGCGGCTTTCCTGCTGAACCATGGCGATGCGTTGCGCGCGGGTGCGCGGGCTCAGCGAGTGGATGGCGAAGCCGTTGAGAAGAATACGGCCGGAAAGGGGGCTGAGAACTCCGGCAATCAGTTGCATCAGAGTGGACTTGCCGCTCGCGTTGGGGCCGAGAATGGCGACGATTTCCCCGGGACGCGCCTGAAAACTGGTGGCTTCGAGAGTGAAGAGAGGAGCTTGCGAGGGATTTGCGGAGTACGCATAGCTGACCTGCTCGACGGCGAGACGGATTTCCGTTCCCAGGCGCGTGGACTCCGGAGGAGTGCGCGGAGCGGCCGAGCTGCGGGTGGGGCTCATGCGAGCCTCCGGCGAAGAAGGTAGATGAAAAGCGGCGCGCCAACGACAGCGGTGACCGCGCCCACGGGAAGCTCATTGGGAGCGACGACGATACGCGCGAGCGTGTCAGCAATGACCATAGCAATGGCGCCGCCGAGAGCGGAGGTTGGGAGCAGGGTGCGATGGTCGGAACCGAAAATGAGACGGATGATGTGAGGAACGATGAGACCGACGTAGCCGATGGCGCCGCTGACGGAGACGGCCAGGCCGGTGAGAAGAGAAGCGGCGACGTAAACCACAAAGCGCACACGCCGAACGTCCACGCCAAGATGCATGGCTTCCTTTTCGCCGGAAAGAAGAATATTCAAATCATTGGCGGAGGCGTAGATAACACCCGTAGCGAGGAGAAAGCCGGCGGCCAAGAACCAATAAACGCTTTTCTGAAAGGACGTGGAAAGATTACCCATCAGCCAGAAGACCATGCCGCGAGTGTTGCTGCTGTTCACGGTGCTCAACAAAAACACAATGATGGCGGATAGAAAATAGCCAGTAATGACGCCGCCCAAGAGGAGAGTGTTGCTCTCAATCTGGCCTTGGCGACGGCCGAGAAAATAAACAGCGGTGATGGTGGCAGCGGCTCCAATGAACGCGCACAAAGGAGTGAACAACGCGGCAAGCGCGGGAGGAAGAGCCAAATGAGGCTCAGCGACAAGACCAAGGACAGCCGCTACGGCCGCTCCATAGGAGACGCCGAGGACGTAAGGGTCAGCGAGCGGATTGCGCAGCAGGGCCTGGAAGCTGGTACCGGCCACGGAGAGCGATGCTCCGACAATGACGGCGAGAATGATGCGGGGAAAGCGGATATTCTGAATGATCAGGCCGTAGTCACTGGAAATCTGGCTGCTCTGGCCGAGGAGCACGCGCAGCAAGTCGCGCCCAAGCGCATAGAGCGAAACAGGTACAGCGCCGAATTTCAAGGCGAGGATGACTACGAAGAACAAAATCACCGCCAGGATGAAGCACTGGAAAAAGAGCTTTCGGAAGGTTAGCGGCCGCATAAGCAGCCTCCAGTGGAGCTGGAATGACCGTGCGGCGAATGGGGCGGATTCCAAGAGAATGGTGCGAAGGCCAACGGGCGCGCAGGAGGGTTCTCCTTCTCGGTTTCTTTCTTGGTATCGCCGGCTTTTTCCGCAAAGGCCTCCGGGTGCAATTGCCGCGCGAGTTCTTCGATGGCGGAGACGATGCGGGGCGCTGGACGATTCACAGCGTCGCTGATCACCGCGTAACGGTGATCGCGAACGGCATGGACAATTTTCCAACCCGGGAGAGTGCCGAGCTTTTGCACTTCGCGGGAGGCGTTCCCCGGCTGCGACTCCGCGAACACCAGAAAATCCGGTTGGAGCCGGGCAACTTCTTCCAGGTTCACTTGCGGCCAGTCTTGCGAGGAATTGACGATGGAAACAGCGCCGGCGCGGCGCAGAGCGTCGGCGAGGAAAGTGTGTTGGCCGGTGGAAATGAGCGGCTGCGCCCAGACGACGAAGAGGGCGCGTTTCGGAGGTAAATCGCGAAGGCGACGCTGGAGATCGTCGAGGCGACGCTGCATATCTTCGACGACGGAAGCGCCGGCTTCGGGGGCGCCGAGCACGTCTGCCAAGGTTTTTATAGACGAGAGGATGTCCGCGACAGTGTGCGGATCGGTGGCGTAAGAAGGGATTCCCAACTCGGCCAAAGACTGGGTTGTCTCGAGGCGATTGAGTTTGGTGACGAGAACAAGATCCGGATGGAGCGATGCGATGACTTCCAGGCTAGGGTTAGTTGCGCCGCCGACTTTGGTTTTCTTTTGGGCGTCGGCAGGGTAATCGCAGTAATCGGTATCGCCTACGAGGCGATCCTGCAAGCCAAGCGCGTAAATGGTTTCGGTTGAGCTGGGAGACAAGGAAACGATGCGCCGAACTTGCTGGGGAATACGAATTGTGCGGCCGAGTTCATCGGCCACCTCACGGAAAGCAGGCGGCTCGGGGGAAGAATGGGTCGCACTTTGCGCGTAAGCGGGCGCCGCTGCACAAGTAAGAACGGCCAGAACAGCGAAAGCTGCAGGATGAAGGCGCGACGGCAGAAACTTTTTCAAGAATCCCCCACGATTCCGGCGAGAAATTCCTCCCGAAACAAAAAAAGCCCCGCGAGACACCCGGGGGCTTCCGGCTTCGCCCTTTCTCGCGAAGGGCGCGGGCCTCTGCGCCAAGGGAGGGTGGCCTGGCTTACGGCTGTTCGAGCCGATCACAGTGGCGGGACCGCGGCCGATTCGCACGGCCTTCCCCGCTTCCCCGGCTGCCAATTGAAAATTTAGTGTAAGCCGGGCGTGAAGGAGTGTCAATGCAAGCGTTTCATACCTTAGTTGAATTGAAACAAATGAAGATGGGTCAGCGATTTTTCCAATTGGGTTTGCGCTTTTCCACCAGCGCCCGCAAACCTTCCTGGGAATCTTCGAGGCGGTAAAGTTCGTTGAGGAAAATGTTCATGGAATGCTTGAGACCGTCGCGAAGAGAAAGGCCCATGCCGCCAAGGATGGCTTTCTTTGCCATGGTAAGCACGGGGCCCGAGTGTCCGCTGATGCGGTTTACGAGGTCGTCGACTGTCTTTTCGAGCAGCGCTTCGGGGACGAGGCGATTGACCATGCCGAGATCGAGAGCGCGTTCGGCGGTGACCGGTTCGCCCGTGAGCACGAGTTCGAGCGCAATTTTTGGACCGACGAGAAAAGGAAGAATGGTGGACGCAAGAGGCGGAAAAACGCCAATGCTGATTTCGGGCTGGGCGAAACGCGCCTTGGGCGTAGCGATGACGAGATCGCCGAAGGCCGCGAGTTCCGCACCGCCGCCGATGGCCGGACCATTCACCACGCAAACGACGGGCTTGCCGAGCTCGAGCATGCCAGAAAAAGCGGCATGAAAGGCATCGAGCATCTGGAAGACGCGCTGGGAAGTGTACTCGCCGACGTCAATACCGCCGCAAAAGACTTTGCAAGCGGAATCGAGAACAATCAATTTGACGTCGTCGCGCCCGCCGGCGTAGCTGATGCCGTCTGCCATTTCGCGGAGCATGGCCTCGTTGAGAAGATTATGCTCGGGGCGGCTCATGGTCATGCGGGCAACGCCGCCATCGCAGCGGAGCTTGACGAATTTGAATTCGTCGGGCGTGCGCTTCACCGGCGTTGAGAAATCTTCATTCACGGGCTCGATCATTTCACGCACTCCTTAGGACCGTTACCCCAGCGACAAAAAAGACAGGTTCAGTGGGCCAGATTTGATGCTAGCACGGCATAATGCAAGGGTCGGCGCTAGTGAAAAGAGTGGTGCGCAAAGAGTCGCGTTGAAATCGGAAGAAGAGGAACTGGAATTCAAGGCATGAACAAAATGGATGAACTCGTGAAACAAGGAAAGGCGGTGGCGGCTCGATTGACGGAGCCTTGCAATGCTGACGGACTCCCGTCGCCTGCTTCGTGGAAGCGTGCTGCACCGCTGCGATTCAGCGCAGATTGGCTAGGGAAGAATGCGGATCCGGCCCGCGAGACGGAAGTGCGTTTGTTGTGGACGGCGGAGATTCTGTTTCTACGATTTCGGGCTCGCTACCGGACGATTACAGTTTTTGCTGATGCGCAAGCGAATGGGCGAAGAGATCAATTGTGGGACCGCGACGTGGCGGAAGCGTTCCTGCAGCCGGACCGCTCGACTCCTCGGCAATACAAAGAGTTCGAAGTGAGCCCGAACGGTTTTTGGATTGATTTGGATATCGCGCCGGGCGAGAAGCACGATTTAAGGAGCGGATTGAAGCGGCGTGTGGTTTTGGATGAGTCGCAAAAAGTGTGGATAGCGGAGCTGGCCCTACCGACGAAATGCCTGGTGGCGAAATTCGATCCAACTGCAATGTGGGGAGTAAATTTTTACCGCGTGGAAGGAGCGGAGGAGCCGCGATTTTACTCAGCATGGAAACCGACCGGAACGCCCGTACCGAATTTCCATGTGCCGGAAGCTTTCGGAGAACTCATTTTTGCAGACGGATGAAGCAGCCACGACAGCAGTGAATGTTCTTATTTCGATGATTTGCGCGCAGAAGACTGGTGCGGCACGCCGTTTTTTCCTATGCTCTTCCCGTGAAAAATCCCTTTTCGCCTCTTCGAAACAGTTCGTCTAAACGGAATTCCTGTCGAACCATCCTTTTGGGACTGGCTTGCCTATTGAACGGGGACAGCGTGCTGTGCTCGCCGGCAGCAAAGCAGAGTCCGGCGGCTTCGACGGTGAAAGTCACGAAGGTCGAGCCGCCGAACTGGTGGTTGGGATTCACACCGGAAGTCATGCTGCTGCTTTCCGGGCAAGACCTGGAGGCCACGAACGTTTCCTGCAATCTGCCGACGCTGCGCGTTTCTCGCACGCAGGCGACGGCGGGCGGCAAGCACCTTTTTGTCTGGCTGAAAATCGGGGCCGACACGCGGCCTGGAACGGCGGTATGCCGTATTACGGCGCCGAAAGGCATGACGTCTTTCGAATTCCCGCTCGTGGCGCGTGCGCCGACGCTGGGCAAGTTTCAGGGGCTCTCAACGGGTGACGTGATTTACCTGATCATGCCGGATCGTTTCGCGAACGGTGATCCAACAAATGATGAACCCGCGGAGGCGCCAGGCTCGCACGATCGCGCCAAGCCCCGCGCGTACCACGGCGGAGATTTACGCGGTATCCAAAATCATTTGGCGTATTTGAAGGAGCTTGGCGTCACCACTTTGTGGCTCACGCCGGTGGTGAAGAATGGGGCGGCGCAGGATTACCACGGGTACGGCGCGGTGGATTTGTACGCGGTGGATCCGCACCTGGGTTCGCTGAGGGATTATCAAAGCCTTGTGGCGGCAGCGCACAAAGAGAAAATGAAGGTTCTTTTCGATGCTGTGCCGAATCACGTCGGGCCGCTGCATCCGTGGGTTGAGAATCCGCCGTTGCCAGACTGGTTTCACGGCACGAGGCAGCATCATCTAGATTCGTTTTCACCGCTGAAGGGAACGTTTTACGGCAGGCCGGGTGGACAAGAAGCGATGAATGATCCGTTCGAATCGCTGGTCGATCCGCACGCTCCGGCCGGGATGAAGCAAAATCTTACCGAAGGCTGGTTTTTCGGGATTTTGCCGGACATGAATACAGAAAATCCTATCGTCGAAGAATATCTGTTCCAAAACAGCTTGTGGTGGGCGGAGGTTTCCGGGCTGGACGGCTACCGGGTGGACACGTTTCCATACGTGGGGCGGAAGTTTTGGGCACATTGGCATGCGGGACTGCGGCGGTCTTATCCGAATCTGACGACGATCGGAGAGGTCTTTCACCCGGACCCGAGCGTGACGTCGTTTTTTGCAGGAGGAGTGCGCCGCTACGACGGGATTGACAGTGGGCTCTCGACGGTTTTTGACTTTCCGATGTTTTTCACTTTGCGGGACGTGTTGCTGCGAAACGCGCCCGTAGGGCGAATCGCGGACGTGCTGAGGCATGATGCGCTGTATCCGCGGCCAGAGTTGTTGGCGCCGTTCTTCGCGAATCACGACGTGCCACGCTTTGCGAGTGCCGAAGGGAGCTCTGCGGAAAAGTTGAAGCTGGCGTTCGCGCTGACGCTGACCTTGCGCGGCATTCCCGAGTTGTATTACGGCGACGAAATTGGAATGGCGGGAGGCGGCGATCCGGACAACCGACGCGATTTCCCCGGCGGGTGGATCGGCGATGCGAACGACGCATTCACGGTAGCCGGGCGAACCCGCGAACAGCAGGAGATTTTTTCGTATGTTAAGGAATTGCTGCGGATTCGCCGCGAGCACGCGGCGCTTCGCGGCGGACAGCTCTGGCATTTGGCATCGGATGAGAGCGCTTACGTATTTCTTCGCGAATCGGAAGAAGAGCGTGTCGTAGTAGCGTTCAATCATTCCGAAAAGACGAGAGAACTGCAAGTTCCATTAAAGGGAACGCAACTGGAGAACGCGGAGTCGATGTCGCTGCTCTTTGGCGGAGCAAAAGCGGAGTTGACAGGAAGGGAGCTCCACATTTCCATGCCGGCACAGTCGATTTCGATTTTTGAGTTGAATTAGGCTGCCCCGGGTCCGGTCTCAAAATGCCAGGTGCGCACTCCAGGCCCCCACAGCATTGGGCTGTGTAAAGCTGACGGAATGTGCCTGGTCGTCATAACGCCATTTGAGAATCTTGTCCGCGGCAAGAACTTCCTTTGGTGGCCCCGGAACACCATACACAGTCACTACCACACTCTTCCACCAAGGCGAATACGCGTTCTTCTCGACTGCGCTTATGATAGTCACTGCGTGCTCTCCCAGCTGCTGACATGAGTAACTCATTCGCAGAATCTCGCCTCTCTGGTAGGCGAGGGTGTGGCCATCGTCTTGATAGAGCGAGCCGCGACAATCGTCGCCAGGATAAACATGCAACTGAAGAGGGGCATCGGGAGTTTCGCCGGTGTTCTGAACGACGGGTTGCATGGGCAAGATCGCTCCGGCGCGAACGTAAAGAGGCATCTCATCGAGGCGGGGGCGCAATTGGATCTTTTCTTCGTGGGCGTGCCTGACGCCAGTCCAAAAGTCATACCAATCGCCAGGGGGAAGGCTGATGTCTTCCGCGTCCACCATTTCTGTCGTGACTGGGGCGACAAAAAGATCGCGACCGAGAAGAAAATCACGATCGTCGCCGTAAAACTCCTGCGCTTGCGGATATTCGAGGAAAAGAGGCCTCATCATGGGAATGCCGGTGCGTGCAGCTTCTTCGGTTACGGTATAAAGATAAGGAAGCAGGCGGTAGCGGAGTTCAATGTATTTGCGGCGAACGGCTTCGTGCTCCGGGCCGTGAACCCAGGGCTCCTGATCGGCGGTGCCTTTCGCGGTGTGGTCCCGGTAAATGGGATTGAGCGCGCCCACTTCAAACCAGCGCGTTAATAGATCCGGCGTGGGGGAACCCGCAAAGGCGCCGATGTCGTCTCCCACCAGGGGCATCCCTGAAATGCCCATGCTCATAAGCATGGGAGTGCTCATCTTCAAGTGGTTCCAAGTGCTGCTATTGTCGCCGGTCCACGTGGCGGCGTAGCGTTGCGCGCCCGAATAGGCCGCGCGAGTGAGCACGAAGGGGCGTTCGCCGGCTTGCAGTTTCAACAAGCCTTCGTAAGTCGCGCGGGCGTTTTCCATGCCGAAGATGTTGTGGGCGGCGCGGTGGTCGATGGTCGTGCCGTCATCGAGGCGGTGTACCGTGCCGAGGGGCATGGTCTTGTCGGCACGAAAGAAGACAGAAGGCTCATTCATGTCGTTCCAGAAGCCGGCGGCGCCCATGGCGACGAAATCCTTGTAGAGGCCGCCCCACCAGTTGCGCACGCGCGTGAGCGTGAAATCGGGGAAAACGCTGTCCCCGGGCCATACCTTGCCAACATAAATAGAGCCATCGGGATTTTTGACGAACGCATCATTCTTGGTCCCAGAGTCGTACGGCACGTAGCCGTGGTTGGTGTCTTTCTTGATGTGCAGGTCGGTGATCAGGATCGTGTGAAAGCCCTGGGCGCGAAAATCCGAAATCATTTTCTCGAAGGTGGGAAAGTATTCGCGATTGATGGTGAAGGGGGCATAACCCTGCTGATAGTCAATGTCCAAGTAGATGACATCGGCGGGGATTTTCTTGTCGCGCAGAGTTTTCACAATTTCGCGGACGCGCGACTCGGGATAATAGCTATAGCGGCATTGCTGGTAACCGAGGGACCAGAGCGGGGGCAGAGGCGATCGGCCGGTCATGGCCGTGTATTGCTCGACGATTTTTTTCGGTTCGGGACCGGCGATGAAGTAGTAGTTCAGCTCACCGCCTTCAGCGCCAAACGAAAAGTAGTCGCGCGCCTCTTTGCCGAAGTCGAAAGAACTGCGGTAAGTATTGTCGAAGAAAACGCCGTACGCGATGCCTTTCCGCAGGCCGATAAAGAACGGGATGGTTTTGTAGAGCGGGTCGGAAGATTCCTGCCAGCCAAATTCATCCGTGTTCCAGTTGGTGAAGGCGCGGTTGCGGCGGTTCATGGGGCCGGCTTTGTCGCCGAGACCATAGTAGTTCTCATCGGGCGGCATTTTTTTCCAGACGTGAACCCGTGGACCATCCCAGGCCATGGGCAGGCTGGGCTCGTCGGCGAGCAACACGTTTCCGGAAGCATCGGAAAACGTGATGAGCAAAGGCGATTTTGCAATGGACACATGGACGGGACCCGCGATCATCTTTACTTCATTTTTTTCGTCATGGATCTGAACGGGACCACTGATGTAGTTCAAAGGCGTCTCGGCCAAAGCCCAAGAGAAATCTTTTGGAAAATGTCCAGTGGGAGCGACACGGACGCGAATCACGCCGTTGTAAAACTGCGTAACGCGAACCTTAGTCTGACCGGCTGTCAACTCCACGCCGTTTTGCAGACCCTCTTTGAACGTTTCGACGCGTTCCACTTTACCGATGTGCTGCCAGCCCTGAGCAACGCCGCTTGCGCTTCCCAAGGCGCAAACCAGCAGCCCCATTCCTATGCTTCGAACGAGTGATGTCATTTGCATTCTCCCGATTTTTGAAGGGGGATAAAAAGGATTTGGATGCGCTTGACGCTTGAATTGTACGCAAACGAATGCGGGCCGCACACGCCGTTAAGCCGCAAGCCAATGTTCGAAGAATGCTGATGCCTTGGCCCCTTC
>Ga0209474_10000576_pt1 | contig 39469 bp, 45 predicted proteins | sample GraSoiAngelo_145_FD_185902 | JGI IMG/M metagenome (GOLD analysis project Ga0209474, IMG submission 185902) | Grasslands soil microbial communities from the Angelo Coastal Reserve, California, USA - 14_1009_05_20cm (SPAdes) (version 2) | ecosystem: Environmental > Terrestrial > Soil > Grasslands...
GTCTCGTCGTCCAGCGCCACCGTGCGCGCGGTCCCCTGCCGTAGCGCATCCCGCGCCGCCTCGCGCGCTCGGGCATCGTGGGCGGCGTCGCCAAGGGTGCCGCCCCCCTTCGCATCGGTCTCCACGAAGAGCTTGCCGGCCGCGACGAGGTCCTTGCCCCGCTTGCGCATGAGCGTCGCGAGCGCGACCGGCCGCCCCCCGGCGGAGGCAGCGAGCACGTCGCCCAGAAGGTCCCGCCCAGCGAAGCGGAGGACCCGCTCGCCGGGCTCGATCGAGATCCACATCGTCCCGCCGCAGACGAGGCCGGTGTCCCAGGCGAGCTCCTCGGTGAGCTCGTACTCGCGGAGCGACGAGTCTCCTGTCTCGATGACGCGCTTGGCCTCGACGAAGGCGTCTCCCTCGACGCAGCCGCCACCCAGCGTTCCGACCAGGCGGCCGAGGTCGTCGACGAGCAGCTTCGCCCCGACGACCTGCGGCGTGCTCCCGGTTGTCCGGACGACCGTCGCGACCGCGAAGCGGCGGCCTTCCCGCTCGAGCTCGGCGATCCGCGCGTAGATCTCCCTCATCTACCTCAGTATCCGCTGACGGCGGCGGCGGTTCGCCGTCTTTCCGATCGCTTGGTCGTTCCGCGCCGCGGAACGCCGGCATCGTCACGTTCCGGCGGACCCTTACGCGCACCCCGACCGAGCGTCGGCCACTTTCGCAGACTGCTACATTTGGGCGCGCTTTCCGACCAGGAGCCAAGGGGGTGAACCTATGGGGGAAGCGGGGGGAACCACTCCTACCCGAAGCGACACGAAATCGTTTGCCGAGCGCGCTAAAGCGACCGTCACGCGACGCGACTTTCTCATCGGTGCAGGTGCCGGCGCAGCAACAGCAGGTGTAGTCCTCGGTGGTACGGCTGTCGCGACCAAGGCTTTCCAGCCGACCACCACGACTGCGTCAACGACTGGCACAGCGAATCTCTCAACCCTTCCCGCAACGATGCGCCGTGTCGAGCTGAACATCGACGGCGCGAAGCACACCGTCGTCGTCGACACGCGCGAGAGCCTCTGGGAGACGATGAACTTCCAGCTCGGCCTCTCGAACGCGAACCTCGGCTGCGACCGCGCCCAGTGCGGCGCGTGCGCGGTCCTCGTCGATGGACGATCGATGAACAGCTGCACGATCCTGTCGGCGCGGCTCGGTCGCGGTCAGCAGATCAAGACCGTGGCGAGCCTCGCGACCGGACCGGGGGTCGCAGGACTCCACCCGATCCAGCGCGCGTACTGGCTCGAAGGTGGCTTCCAGTGCGGGATCTGCACGCGCGGCTTCATCATGTCGACCTTCGCGCTCCTCACGGCGAACCCGAAGCCGGACACGGCCCAGATCTCCGAGGCGCTCTCGGGGAACATCTGCCGGTGCGGCGAATACGCGAAAATCTTCAAGGCGGTCAACACCGCGGCGGCCGAGATGCGCGGCGAGAAGGTGACCTACCGTGCGACCCCGGTGGTCGTCGAGGTCCAAAAGGTCGCCACAACGTCACCGACGGCGGCCGCGGCTTCGAAGGACTTCGAGTTCGCGACCCCGCTCGATACGATCGAGCAGCTCGAGCCGTTCGCAACGGCCGTCAAGAAGACCGACGGCATCATCGATGTCTCGGGTAGCGAGCGTCAGATCACCGTCAAGTGGGACCCCGCGAAGCTCGATGAAGCCAAGGTCCGCGCGCTGCTCGCAGCCGCCGGACACGGCGTGAAGTAGGGAGGGAGAAAGGACATGGCTCGTATCGAAGCGATCCGTGTCGCCCAGGACGCCGAATACGCGGCAAGCCTGAGCGACGCCGATTGGCACCAGCTCTCTCTCGACCCTGACTGGCAGCAGCTCGTGGCCGAGCAATCCGAGATGGTCGCGGGAGTCATCGCGACACACGGGCACAAGCTTCCGAGCTTCTCCGCGGCGGCAAGTGCCCGCCCGACGCAGCCGGAAGCGCCGCGCACCGCATTCAAGATCGCCGGCACGGACGTCGCGCGTATGCAGGGCATCGGCATCGTCACGAATCTCGGCCAGTACACCGAGAACATGCGGATGCCGGGCATGCTCTTCATGCGGACGCTCCGCAGCCGTTACCCGCACGCGAAGATCACGAGCGTCGACATCAGCAAGGCACAGAAGCTCCCGGGCGTGAAGGCTGTCCTCCACCGCGGAAACCTCCCGGCGGAGTACGCCGACGTCTTCCTCGGCGCGGCCAATCCGACGCGCTTCCTTTTCAACGAGGAAGTCTTCGAGGTCGGCTCGCCGATCGCGGTCGTCGCGGCCGAGAGCGAGCACGTCGCCGACGAGGCGCTTCGCCAGATCGACGTCCAGTACCAGGTCCTGCCGGCGGCGCTCGACTTCCTCGAGGCGATGAAGGCGACGACGCCCAAGCAGTTCACCAGCAACCTCGACGGCACGACGATCGCCGTCACCCCGCCACTCGTGCGTGGCGATCCCACGAACACGCGCGCGGACGCGGTCGTCGACGTCATCGCGCACAAGCCGGTCGAGCAGCACGTCGCTCTGGAAGTGACGAACGGGCTGTTCTGGTGGGACAACGACAAGCTGAACGCGGTTTACACGAGCCAGTGGGCGCACGGTGTGCGCGCGAATCTCTCGACCGCGCTCAAGATCCCGCAGAACAAGGTCCGCGTAGTCCAGCCCGGTTACGTTGGATCGGGCTACGGCTACCGCAGCGGCATCGACCTCGCCGAGGTCCACGCCGCGATCCTGTCAAAGCTCACGGCCCGCCCGATCAAGATGAACTACACGCGCTACGAGGATTTCGTCACGCGGACGCACCGCAACGAGTTCCGCGACGAGATGAAGCTCGGCGTGAACAAGGACGGGACCCTCGCGTTCGGCCAGTTCAAGGTCATCGCGAACGTCGGCGCGCAACGCGCCGGCGCCGCGAACGGCGCGTGGTTCAACATGCAGAACCTCTACAAGATCCCGAACCTGAAGCTCGAAGCGATCGATGTCTTCACCAACAGCTTCAAGTCGGGGCCCTACCGGTGCGTGTCGCACCCGAACGGGACGTTCGCGCTCGAGATCACCATGGAGAAGGCGGCCTACGCGATCGGCATGGACCCCATCGCCTTCCGGCTGATGAACCTGAACGAGGTCGGGAACCCCGACACCAAGGCGCCCTTCTCGAACCCGGGCATCCGCGACTGCATCACCGCCGTCCGCGACCAGGTCGGCTGGGCCCAGAAGTGGCACGCGCCGAAGGCGAACCAGGTCCGTCCAGGCGTCTACCACGGCATCGGCATGGCGGCGCACGCCTGCAGCCACGGCGCCGGCGGCAACCCCGCATCGGGCCAGGTCGTCATCAACAGCGACGGCACGGTGCAGTGCATCTCCGCCAACAACGACATCGGCGACGGCCAGCGGACCGAGATGATGATGATCACGGCCGAGACGCTCGGCGTGCCGCTCACCTCGGTAACCATCACGCCATACGTCGACACCGATCTCACGACCGACGCCAGCGGCACGTTCGGAAGCCAGCAGACCAACACCGGCGGCCGCGGCCAGTTCGAGGCGGCGACGGACGCGCGCAAGCAGATCCTCGACTGGGGCGCCCGCAAGTTCAACGACGATGCGACGAAGGCCAGCCAGCCCGCGACCAACACCGCTGCCGACATGGATATGGTCGATGGCAAGGTCTTCAACAAGAACGCTGCGAACAAGACGCACACCCTCGCCGAGGTCATGGCGTTCAAGACCTCGGGCGCGATCGTCGGCCGGGCGGACTACGTCCAGGACCCGAAGTGGCAGCGGACCGCCTGGGCGGCGCACGCCGCCGAGGTCGAGGTCGACACGGTGCTCGGCTCGATCAAGATCACCAACTACGTCGCGGCTCACGACCTCGGTAAGGCGATCAACCCGTTCGCGGTGCAGCAGCAGATCGAGGGTGGCGTGGTCATGGCGACTGCGTCGGCCACGACCGAGGAGCTGCTCATCGACAAGGCGACGGGCCTACCGCTCAATCCGAACCTGCTCGACTACAAGCCACTTTCCATCAAGGACGCGCCGCTCGCGAACGTGATCATCATCGAGAAGCCCAAGGAGTACGGCGTCTTCGGCGCGCATGGCATCGGCGAGCCGCCGATGGCTCTCCCCGCGCCGACGATCACGAACGCGGTCTACAACGCGGTCGGCGTCTGGGTCACGGACATGCCGCTGACGCGGGAGAAGCTTCTCGCCGCGCTCAAGGCCGGCTAGGAGGGAGGAAGAAGATGAGAGCTTTCGAGCTGTACGACGCCACGACGGTCGCGCAGGCCGTCGATCTTCTCAAGCAGAACTCCAGCCGGGCCACGAAGGTCGTCGGTGGAGGCAGCGACCTCATCGGCGGCATCCTGAAGGACTGGGTCCACGGAGCCGGCCTCCCGTTCCCGGACGTCATCGTCGACCTCACGACGATCAAGGACCTCTCGACGATCTCCGTCGATGGTGGCGGCGCCACGATCGGGGCCACCGCGACGCTCACCGACGTCATCGAGCACAAGGACCTGGCGTCGAAGTTCCCGCTTCTCACCGCCGCCGCGCTTACCGTCGCGTCACCGCTCATCCGTAACTTCGGGACCCTCGGCGGCAACGTCAACCAGCGGCCACGCTGCTGGTACTTCCGCGGCGAGGACTTCAACTGCTACAAGAAAGGTGGCGACTTCTGCTACGCCGTCACCGGTGACAACCGCTACCACGCGATCATCGGCGGCGAGCTTTGCTACATCGTGCACCCGTCCGACACCTCGACCGCGCTCCTGGCGCTGAACGCGAGCGCGAAGATCGCCGGAGTCAACGGTGACCGCACCGTCGCGTTCGACAAGTACTTCATCGGCCCGCGCGAGGACGTCCTCCGCGAGAACGTCCTTGGGAAGGGCGAGTTCATGACCCACGTCACCATCCCGAACCCGGCGGGCGGCACGAAGATGGCCTGGAACAAGCTCAAGGACCGCCAGGTGTACGACTTCGCACTCACCTCGGTCGCGGTCGCGTTCACGATGGACGGCAACAACTGGAAGGACGGCCGCATCGTTCTGGGCGGCGTCGCGCCGGTGCCGTACCGAGCCACGGTGATCGAGGACGCCCTCAAGGGCAAGGACATCAAGTCCAACATCAAGCAGGCAGCGGCGCAGATCCGCACCGTCGCGCGCCCGATGAGCCTCAACGCCTACAAGGTCGACCTTGCGGCGGGCCTCATCGAGCGGACCGTCATGGACGCGCTCGCAACCAACTAACAACGGGCTGGGACAAAGGCGAGGAGGCGGCGGCCGCAAGGTCGCCGTCCTTCTTTATGTGGCAAGTCGCGATAGGGTTCTCCGGGAGTGGCCATCAGCGACGCCGATCGAAGAGCCGCGCTCGAGACGCTGCGGCAAGCGCAGTTCGTCTACGGCCTCAGCCGATACCCGAAGAAGCAGGTGCTCGACGATCCCGCCGACGTGAAGGCGCTGCGCCAACGGCTCGAGGCGATGCGTGACGCCGCGCGCCGGCTGAGTTCGTCCCAGCGCGACGCGCTCGACGTCCCGTGGGGCGATCTCGACGCGGTCGACTCCGGCACGGAGGCGGTCTGGAATGCCGCGAAGAAGGTGACTCCGAAGATCATCGCGAAGCTCGCGCCGCTGGTGAGCGACTCTCCTGAGGCGGCCTTCCTCATCAACCCGGTGAAGGGCGGCGCGAAGTCACAAGAGGACTTGGCCGAGCCGAAGCTGAAGCGTGCGCCCGAGCCGGCCAAGATCGAGCGGGGCTTGACCGGCAAAGAGCTCGCCGGTCTGGAGATGGCGATCCAAGAGCGAGCCACCGCGGACGAGGCCTTCTTCTCCTGGCTGCGCCGGGACCGTGAGCTGTCTGTCTCCGAGTGGCGAAAGCGCCGCGCGAGCGCAGAACGAGCGCGCAGGGCCGAGGACGCCTACATCGAGAAGCTGTTCAAAGCTCACTCTTCGAGATAATCCCCGCGCGCAGTCTGTCCTCTCTTAGATGATCTGCCTGCCGAGTTGTATATACTCTTCGGGTGGACGATCGGTCGGTCGTCTGGGACGCTGCGAACCGCAAGCACATCGACGAGGATCATCCGGAGCGAGGTATTTCATCCAGAGATGTCGACGAGGTTCTCCGCGATCCGGACCGGGTCGAGATCTATCTTCCCGACCGGCAGGCAAACGAGGTGGTCGGACGGACTGCCGGACGCCGCTGGTTGGTCGTCATCTGGATTGACCAACCCGAAGGGCGCTACCCGATTCACGCGCGCGATGCATCCAAGCGGATCATCAGGAAGGTGACCACCAAATGAAGACCAGAGCGAGCCGAAAGCCATTCATCGATCCATTCGACAAGCTGAGCGACGCGGCGTTCGAACGTGAAGTGCTCGAGGCGCTGGAGCGCGGGACAACGAAGATCTCGCTGCGTGTCCCAAACGACCTGCTCGTGCGGACGAGAGACGCCGCTGGACGTCGCGGTGTTCCCTACCAATCGCTCATCAAGGTCCTCATCGACCAGGGCGTGCGCCGTCTCGAGCGCGCGCCAGTCTCCCCTGACCGACATCGTCAGCGCAGCAGCGTGCGGCGGGCGCGCTCGCGTACGTGAGGTCAGGTCAGGTCGGGCTGGTTCTCGAGAGTCAACGGTGAGTAATTGATCACGTGACTCATCGCGGACAAGAACCACGGTTCTAGGCTGGTGTTGTGCGCTGGCGTCCCGACGGCGGCTCTATCTGGCGTCGCATACCGACCGATCAGGTGCGTCGCCATTCAGCGCTTGCTGTGGTAGTTCTGGTTGGTCTCGTACTGGGTGGGTATCTCCTTGCGGATGCGCCCGCCGCACGAGCTCAGAGCGCACTCCAGGCGGAGTTTGAGTTGCTGAACGCCCCGAGTGGGGCTCAGGTCCTCACACGCGAGGCAGGGCATAAGCCTGGGCGGGCATCCGTTGGAGCTGAGTACCAGTCGCCGCTGAGCTATGCAGAGTTGCGCACCTTCTATGACCGCGAATTGGGACGAAACGGCTGGCGCCTGTCGTTGGATGAGACCCTCACCGACTGGGGCAAAGACTTAGATGGACACCTTGCGTGTTATCGGAAGGCGGACTTCTGGGCAGGCCTTCAATACGCGGGCAACCTTGCCAGGTATGGCTGGGACTACGGGATAGATGTCACCTGGGGCTCGTCATCTTGTAGTGGAGCCTGACGGGTAACTTCGGTCCGTTTCGGTGCGTGCACTCAGACCGGATCCGGATGCTGCGCCACGTACTTGAGCGCGCGCAGTGCCCACTGATGCAGTGACGGGTTCCCCGTCACGTAGCCGCCGGTCGAATAGATCCATGAGCCGCCCTCGGGATCCGTGAGCAGGCCGCCCGCGCTCTGCAGGATCATGCCCGCGCCGGCGACGTCCCAGGGCTTCGCGTCCAGATTCCAGTAGATGTTGAGCCGGCCGCACGCGACGTAGCAGAGTCCGAGCGCGGGCGAGCCCATGATCGTGATCGAGAGGACCTCCTTCGCGTGCAGGTCGAACACGCGCAGCGCGTCCTTGCGGCGCGGTCCGTCGTAGGGAAGATCGGTCCCCACCCACGACTGCTCCCAGAACTCGGGACCCTGCGCCGTCGCGGGTACCGTGATCGGAGTGCTGTTCAGATAGGCTGGCTGGCCGATGGACGCCGAGAACATCTCGTCGCGCATCGGGTCGTACACGACTCCCACGTGCAGGTTGCCCGCGACGCGGCGCGCGATCGAGATCGCGAAGAATGGGATGCCATGCGCGAAGTTCAGGCTTCCGCAGATCGGGTCGACGATCCAGAGGCGCTCCGCGCCGACGTCGAGGGGCTCGTCTTCGGGTCCCTCTTCGAGCAGAAAGCCGTCGCCGGGGCAGTCTTTCTGGATGGTCGAAACGATGGTGTCCTGCACCTCCATCGTGGCTCCGCTGACGACGTCGCGCAGACCCTTCCACCGGACGTATCCGGGCTCGCCGAGGCGCGCTTGGGCGATGCGCCCGGCGCGGAACGCCGCGCGTTTCGCAAGCTCGAGCGCGTCTTTGTCCTCCAGTGAGTGGCCAGTGTGACAGCACCGGATGGGGAGGCGCCGCTTTTGGTGTCGACGGTCGTGTGCGCCTTCTCCGGCGAGCTGCCGACCGCGTGGCTCGCGGTGTTCCATCGGTTCGAGAAGCGCCTCGCGCGAGCGGGCCTCCGGGTCCGCGTCCGACTGCAGGCGCTCGAGGATCTTCCCGAGCGGTACGAGATCCTTGTCGTCCCGCCCGAGCTGGAGGAGCGCGCGCGTGCGCTCGGAACCGAGGCGAACGTGATCGCGACGACGCGGGCCGATGCCCCTGCCGCGGCCGACGCGTTGGTGCGCGAGCTCGAGCGAGGCTCGCGCATCTACGCGGAGCGGACGGACCCCAATGCGCCGAGGTTCCGTACCCACCGCGGCATGGAAGAGCTATGAGCGACGATCGCCTGGTGATCCGCCTGAAGCGCCTCGAGCAGCAGATCCGCGCGTTTCGCGATCTCCACACCCGCGAGATCGCGGACTTCGCGACGAAGCTCGACGCGATCGGCAAGCTCCAGGCTGACGAGCTTCAGCTGATCCTCGATCAGCTCGCGGATATCGTGGCCGACCTCACCCCGTCCGATGCGAAGCCTGCCGCTACGACGAGTGATCCGGCGGCAGAGTCGCCGAAGCGCGCGAAGTGGCTCGCCGAGCAGGAGCGAAAAAGCACACCGCTCTCACGCCGCGAGCTCCTGCGCGGCCGTGGCGACGACCCTAGGTCTTAGCCCGGCGCCTCCGGCGAACGAGACCCTCCGCTGCGACGGCCCCGAGTGCCAACAGACCGAACGCGAGGAGGTACGGCTCAGCCGTTGTGGGAAGGCCCAACGCGTTCTGTCCGCTCGCTTGCGGGACCTGCGACACCTGGTCAGGGTTGATGTGTTCAGGCTTTGTCGCGAGCGCCGCTTTTCCCGCGTCGTCGAGTGTCACGGCGTAGATCTCGAAATTGCCCGTTCGCGGCGACGCGAACAGGATCTGGCTTGCGTCGGCGTTGAACTCGAAGGGTCCCTGGACCTGGACCTCTCTCGCGACCTCATTCCGCGGTGCGCCGCTGTTCGGATCGACGAGCCACAGGTCGGTCCAGCTCTGATCCTGGGAGATGTGCTCGGTCACGTAGACGAGTCGGCCATCGGGCAGATAGACCGGGAAGTGGCTCCGCTCGTCCGGCGGCGAGATCGGTGTCTGCGCGCCGCCTACTGCTGACATCAAGAGGACGCGCGATGAGTCGCCATCGGACAGCGCGAGGCGGTTCGAGTCGGGGGACCAAGCGACCGAGTGACAGGCGAAGGTGCATTGGTTGTTCTCCTCGGTCGCGAGGTTGTGGGTCAGGCGAAGCGGGTTGCTTCCGTTATCGGTCATCGCTGCCCACACGTCCATCGAACCGGCCTGGTAGACGTAGAACGCGATCCGCTTCCCGTCGGGACTCCAGCTGGGGAAGCTCGCAATGCCGCCGAGCTTGGTGATCTGGGTGCGCTGCCGCGATCCGACGTCGATCGTCCAGATCTCGCGGTTCGTTTGATCGCCGGAGTCGATGGCTAGCTGTTTGCCGTCGGGGCTCCAGGCAGGGTGCCGATCGTCGGCGTCACTGCTGGTCAGCTGCCGCACGTTCGAGCCGTCCGCGCTCATCACGTAGATGTGGTACGGGCCGTCGCGGTTGGTCTGGAAAGCGATCTGCTTCCCGTCCGGACTCCAGGCCGGCCGGATATTCGAGGCCTGGGTATTCGTGAGCTGCCGGATCGGCGTCGCCGCGGCGCTCACGAAGCTCGCGCCGAGCGCCATCAGCGCGGATAGGTACAGGACACGGAAGAGTGCGAGGCGGGTCACCGGTCCGTCAGGTCGCGTTCCCCGCCCGAATCAGCCGAACGCCTACGCGCGCGACGAGCAGAGCGAAGAGTCCCATGAGAAGACCACCAAGCAAGAGAGAGGCCTGAGCGAGGATGCCCTCCCTGGCCGCGGTCTTCGCGATGAAGGCGTCAGCGAGGAAGTAGTAGGCAAGGATCAGATTGACGAGCGCCCAGACGATGCCGAGCGCGCCGGCGACCGGCTTCACCGCTCGCTCCCGGTCATCGCGCCGGCGGGCTCGCGCGCGGGGACCGGTTCCGCAGGCGCGCTTTCGCGTTGGACGTCGTCCTCCAGAACGCGGCGGATCGCACTCTCAGGCACCCATCCCTTGGCCATCGCCACCATCATGGGCCAGCGAGCAAGCGTGTACCGCAGATGATCGAGGACTTTGATGAAGATCAGGACCATCGCCGCGACGTGGAGCGTCGACGACCAGTAGAGGAGGAACGGCGGGATCGGATAGACGTAGCGCATCGCTTTGACGAGGCCGGTGATCGTGATGAGCGCGATGACGATGGTCCACGACGGGAATGAGAAGGCCGTCTCGTAGTACGTGAAGCGCTTTGCGGCGGGCATCGCGCGCCGCAAGTCCAGCCGCAGCGGACCTGCGATCCGCGCACCAAGCCGGCGGGGGAGACCGCGCGCAAAAACGGAGAGGTGCGCGCGCCATTGTCCGCGCGGGGGAATGAGCGCTCGGTCACCGCTCGTCCACCAGTACGCGGCGAAGCTGGCGACTGAGAAGAGAATGATCGCGCCTCCGATGTAGTGAAGGCGATAGATCCAGTACAGCGGAATGGGCCGGAAGAGGTCGAGGAGGATCTGGCCACCCGGCGCGGGGGCGTCCTGCGAAAGGACCCCGCCGAGGTACTGCCACATTCCGGTCGGCATCGCCAGAACGAAGCCGATCGTTGCGATCCAGTGCCCGATTACGGTGCCCGGGCGGAAGCGCCGAACGAGCTCTCCGCGCCGCTCTTCGCTCCCGGCGCGCCCGCGCAGCAGGCCGACGGCGACGCCGACCGCCAGGACGAAGGGGATCGACTTGATGAAGATGAAATTGTCAGTGAGCTCCGGGTCCCAGGGCTGCTGTCCCGACGAGGCCTGCTGCACGATCTGCGCGGCGCCGAACGCCCCCGCCGCGACCGCCGCGATCACGACCACCCATCGCAGGGCGGCGCCCATCTAGGCTTTGCCTTGGGCGGGGCTGTTCGCGAATGTCTGGAAGCTGCGGAGGCGCGCCCAGTTCTCGCGCGTCGCCGGCGGCTCCTCGAGGCAGAGGTGATCGCTCTGGATGATCCCCTGACGGATCCGGATGTTCACTGGGCAGCGCTCGACACACGCCGGCCCGCCGTTGCGCCAGTAGCACAGATCGCATTTGGCGAACGTGTCCTTGACCGGGTCGTACGTGATGCGGGTCTTTTGATCGAGCGTGAGCTGGTTGGTCGCGCCCCCCTCGTCGCTGATCGGGAAGGGGCACGCTTCGGCGCAACGCCCGCACGAGACGCAGATGTCCTCGTTTATGAAACGCACTCCGGTGTTTGGCTCGACCTGGAGCGCGTGGACCGGACAGACGTAGAGGCACTCAGCGGTCGGGCACTGGAGGCAGGGCTCCTGATGGAACTGCCCACGGTCCGGGTACGCGGCCTTGATCGCGGGGGCGACCTGCGTGTTCGGGTCATTGAAGATGCGGATGCGTGGGACATCCGAGAGGCCGACGGCTTTGTGCTCGTGAGAGCAGATGACCTCGCAGGTCAGGCAGCCGATGCAGAGAGCAGGATCCGGGAAGATGACGCCCTGAGATTGCCTCGTCGCGCTCGGAGTTGCGCCGTTCGCGACGGTGAGACCGCCGATCGCGTCCAGCGCGATGAACGCCACGATCGGCGCAGCCGCGCCCTTTAGGAAGCTCCGCCGCGAGGGCTCAGGTGATGTCGCTTGCTCCCGGTTCACAGACCCTCCCCGGGGTTCGGCGGTCTTCGGGGAAGGTAGCGACCCTCCCTTCGCCCGTCAATCTGGGCCGGGACAATCGTTTGTTCAGAGGTGAGGACGGCTCTCGGCGAGGTCGCTCATCGTGTCCACGTCCCGCCCGATCCCGCGGTCCTCCACGTCGAGGTCGGCTCGCAAGGCCGGATGCCGCTTGATGACGTCGTGCAGGTTCGCTGAGACGTCCGTCGCCAGGATCTCATCGCGCAACCTGAACGGCAGAGCGACGGGATGACCGCGCTTGCCACGGTAGCGCGGCGAAACGATGGCCGGGGCTTGTTCGTAGCGAGCAAGGACCGCTCGAACGGTGCCGGGCTTGACGAAGGGCATGTCGCCGGGCAGAACGAGCAGCACGTCCCCTTGCGCCTGGGCCGCGCCCTCCTGGATCGAGCTGAACATGCCCCGCGATGGGTCCGGATTCTCGACCGGACGGACCCGCGCATCGAGCATCGCATTGACGTCTCGTTCGATCTCGGCGCGCGCGTCGCTTCCCACGACGACAATGACCTCGGACACGCCGCCGTCGAGCAGCGCGCGGATGGTGTGGTCGAGGAGCGGCTCGCCGTCGATCGGGGTCAGGAGCTTCCTGCCCCCGAAACGCTCCGCCGAGCCCGCCGCGGTCACGATCGCGACCGAGCGCATCAGCGTTTGGGGGGCGCTGCCCCCCAAGCCCCCGGGCTGCGCAAGGACACGAGCGCGCGTTCGGTGAGGACGCGCGACGCAACCTTGCGCTGCGAGATCGTCCCCGAGGTGTTGTCCATCGGGCGAGCGGCCCTGTGCACGGCGTCGGCCGCTGCGCCGATGGCGCGATCGTCCAAGCGCGTTCCGACGAGCGCCTCCCGTGCCGCCTCGACGAGGAGCGGCCGCGAGCCCAGCGCCGTGACCGCGATACGCGCTTCCCGCACCGTGCCGCCATCCCAGCGAACCGCTGCGCCAACCCCGGCGATGGGGAAGTCGAACGACCCACGGTCGCGCAGCTTCAGATAGGTGCTGCGCCAGCCTTCGGCGCGCGGCAGCGTGATCTCCGTCAACACCTCGTCCTGTCGCATGGCCCACGCGCGAATCCCGTCCTCCCGATACAGGTCGGACAGGGCGACCTCGCGCTCGCCCTCGGCGTTCTGGAGATGCGCGCTCGCGCCGAGGACGAGCAGCGCCGGGACGGTGTCGGCGCTCGCGACCGCGAGGCAGCGCGGACTCGAGGTCGCGACGCGGCACACGACCTCGGGGTTCGTCTTCATGCAAAACCCTTCGGCCGTCCGCCAGAAGAGCGACTGGTCGTACCAGTTACAGCGGGTATCGAGACAGACGTTCCCGCCGATCGTACCCATGTTCCGCAGCTGCGGAGTGCTCACGAGCTCCGCGGCTTGCGCGAGCGCGGTGTAACGATCGCGGACGCGCTGGTCGCCTGCGACTTCGGTGAGGGTGGTCCCAGCGGATATCTCGAGCTTGCTGTTCTCGTGGATGCGTGCCGCGTCGCGGACGCGCGCGAGCGAGACGAGCACCTCGGGCGAGAACTGGCGGCGCTTCATGTTGGGGAAGAGATCGGTGCCACCGGCGACGAGCATCACGCGTAGGGTCGGCGTCCCGCGCGTGCGGTCGAGTTCGCCGGCACCGTTATCGCGAAGCAGCTGCGCCGCCTCGCGGTACGTACGCGGGGTCGCGATGCGGAACCGTGGAAGGCGCAGCATCAGCCGGTTGGGGGGCTCTGCCCCCCATCCCCCGCGACGCGGCGCTCTCGTGCCGCTGTCGTCGCGCCGAGCCGGCGCAGCGCGCGGTTGGGATCGGCGTCGCCACCGAGGCCATCGGGGCCGATCCGCTTCTTCGTGACCCCGCGGTTATCGCGTTTGCCGAGCGCGTCGAGGATCTTCTCCGCGGTGATCGGGGTCTCGTCGAAGCGCACGCCGATCGCGTCGTAGACCGCGTTCGCGATCGCCGGGATCACCGGATTGAGCGGACCCTCGCCGGCCTCCTTCGCGCCGAATGGCCCCTCGGCGTCGACGCTCTCAACGCCGAGCGCCTCGAGCGCCGGCGTGTCGAGCGAGGTCGGAAGCTTGTAGTCGAGAAGGCTTGGCTTCTTGTGCAGGCCGCCGCGGAAGACCTGCTCCTCACCGATGATCTCCCCATACCCCATGTAGGCTGCGCCCTCGATCTGCCCTTCGACGTTCGGAGGATTCAGCGCGCGTCCGCAGTCGTGCGCGGTGGTGACCTTGTCGACGACGAGGGTCCCCGTGTCGAGATCGACGCTGACCTCCGCGACCGCGGCCTGATAGGAGTACGCGGGCGAGGGACCCACGCCGGCACCCTTGAACGTCCCGCCGATGCCCTTCGGCGGCTTGTAGCTACCGGCCGCCACGAGCGTCCCGTGCTTCGACTCCGCGAGGACGGCCGCATCGGCGAAGGTCACGAACTTCTCTGGATCGTCCTGATCGTAGATACGCCGGTACGCGCTCAGAAGCCGGGTCTCGGGAACGCCGAGCTTCTCCGCGGCGGCGCCGACGAGCAGCGTGCGCAGCTTCAGCGAGGCGTCGCGCACCGCGTTCCCGGCCATAAAGGTGACCCGGCTGGAGTAGCTGCCGAGATCGACGGGCGTGAGGGAGGTGTCGCCGGAGACGACGTGGACGTCGGATGGGTACACCCCGAGCGTCTCGGCCGCCACTGTCGCCAGCACGTTGTCGGAGCCCTGTCCGATCTCGGCGGTGCCGCACATGACGGTGACGCCACCGCCTCGATCGATGCGGATCTCGGCTCCGGAATGCGGCATGTCGTTCCAGTAGATGGGAAGGCCCGCGCCCGAGATATAGGCGCTGCCCGCGATGCCGATGCCCTTCCCGCGCCCGAGCTGCCCGCGCCGCTCGGAGAAGTGCGTCCGTCGCTGAAGCGCATCGAGGCACTCGCCCAGGCCCATCGAGGTGATCCGGAGCTCGTTGACGGTCCGGCTGTTGGGTGGCTGGAGGATCCGCTTGCGGTATTCGAGCGGATCGAGGCCGAGATCTTCGGCGATCTTGTCGATCTGGCACTCGAAGCCGTAACGCGGCTGCGTCGTGCCGTGCCCACGCTTGGGCCCGCACGGCGGCTTGTTCGTGTACACGCGGACGCCGTCGAACTTGTAGATGGGGATGCGATACGTGACCGTGAGCAGCGCGCCGGTGTAGTAGGTAGTGGCGATCCCGTACGAGGCATACGCGCCGCCGTCAAGCCAGCTCTGGTAGTGGACCGCGGTGATCTCGCCGTCCTTCTGCACTCCGGTCTTGATCCGCATCTTCACTGGATGCCGCCCGCGGTGCGCGTAGAAGACCTCCTCGCGATCGAGGGTGATCTTCACCGGTCGCCGCGTGCGCATCGCCAGGAGCGCGGCCGCGAATTCGTGTCCGAAGGGATCGCTCTTTCCACCGAACGCGCCGCCGTTCGGGGTCGCGATCACACGGATGCGCGAGCGTTCGAGGCCGAGCACCTTCTCCAGCTCGCGATGGAGGTAGTGCGGGACCTGCGTCGCGGTCCAGAGCGTCAGCTTGTCGTCGCCGCCGTACTGCGCGACCGCGCTGTGCGACTCCATCGGCGCGTGTGTATTTCCTTCAAAGAAGAACCAGTCGTCGCGGATGTGGTCCGCGCGAGCGAAACCCGCGTCGAGGTCCCCGAAGCTGAGATGGACCTCTTTGAAGACGTTGGCGCGCTTGGCCTCCTCGTGGATCTTCACGTCCTCGCGCTCGAGCGCGTCTTCGATGGTGAAGATCGGTTCCAGGTCCTCGTAGTCGACCTCGATCAGCGACAGTGCCTCAAACGCAGCGTCCTCGTCGACCGCCGCGACAGCGGCGACCGGCTCGCCGACGTAGCGGACCTTGTCGACGGCGAGCGCGGTCTCGTCCTGGGTCGAGGGCATGATCCCCATCTTCTCGGGCATGTCCGCGCCGATCACTGCGGCCACGACCCCGGGGTGGGCGAGCGCTCGCGAGACGTCGATACGGCGGATGCGTGCGTGCGGCCGCGTCGACCGCAGGAGTCTCCCGTAGAGCATCCGCGGCAGAAAGATGTCGTCGGCATAGCGCGCTTCGCCCGTGAGATGTGCCCACGAATTCACCTTCGGCAGACGCCGGCCAATGATGGAGAACTCGCTCACGAGCGCGCCGCGGCTTTCTCGATGGCTTCGTAGATGGCCGTGTAGCCGGTGCAGCGGCAGAGATTTCCGCTGATCGCCTGCGCGATCTCGGCGCGTGAGGGCCGCGGGTTCGCGTCGAGGAGCGCACGCGCCGTCATGAGCATGCCGGGCGTGCAGTAGCCGCACTGCGCCGCGCCTTCTTCGGCGAATGCCGTCTGGAGCGGATCGAGGGTCGCTTCGCGCTCCGCTCCGCGTCCGGGGGCCCCTGCCCCCTGGGCCCCTGCCCCCGCGAGACCTTCGACGGTGCGCACGTCGGCGTCGCCGAGGAACGCCGGAAGCGTCAGGCAGGAGAGCACCGGGACCCCATCGACGAGCACCGTGCACGTCCCGCATTCGCCCAGCTCGCACCCGTGCTTTGTGCCGGTGAGGCCAAGCTCCTCGCGGAGGACCTCGAGCAGGGTGTGATGGGGCTCGACGGCGATCGTCCTCGGCTCCCCGTTCACGCGCAGGGTGAGCAGCTCCTTGGTCACGCCGCTTGCGCTCCGATCCGTTGCGAGAGCTCGCGCGCCGCGAGCGCGCAGCGCTCTCCGATGCGCCGCAGCATCCGCAGGTCGACGCGGTCCTTGAACCCGACGACCATCAGCGCCGCGACGCGGCGTCCACGCGCGTCGGTGATCGGCGCAGCGACCGCACGTACGCCGCGGAAGAGCTCCTGGTCGTCGTACCCGATGTCCTCGTGACCGACGATGACCTTCGCGTGCGCGCCGCGCTCGAGCGGCAGCCGCCGTCCGAGCGGCGCCGTCATGTGCAGATCCGTCCCCGGCTCCGCGCGCGCGGCGATCTCGAGCTTTCCATCGATGACGAGCCCCAGGATCGCGGTCTCGCCGAACGACTCCATCAGCGAGCGCAGGTAAGGCTGCGCGAGGGTCCGTAGGTCGGGCGCGGACGCATCGGCGAGCGCGCGCAGCTCGGGGCCGAGGCGAAAGCGAGTATCGGGATCCCGAATGACCAGACCGTGATGGGCGAGGGTGAGTAGCACATCGCGCAGCGTGCCCTTCGAGACCCTCAGCTGGCGTGCAAGCTCGCTGATGCCCATCGCGCGCCCGCCAGCAGCAAGGGCGCGCAGCACGCGTGCGGCCTTGTCCACCGCGGGAACGGGATGGAGCGCCTCCGTACTGTCTGGCATACGCGTACGCCTGATGGTACGGCAAGACCGCAGCTCTGCCGACCCGGCATCTAAACTCGCGCGAAGTGGCCGGTGCGCCGTCGGCGAACAGCGAGACTTGGAGCGACGACGAGCGTCGCGCGAATCAGTGGCAGCGCATCGCGAAGGCACTCCCAGAGCTCCTCGAGGGCAACGCTTTCTATCGAGGCAAGCTCAACTCAGCCGGTATTCGCGACGCGCGCGAGGCACGCACCCTCGGCGATCTTCCGTTCACCACGAAGGCAGAGCTCTCCGAGGATGCTGCCGCGCATCCGCCGTTCGGATCGAATCTCACCTACCCGCTCGACCGTTACGTCCGGATCCATCAAACGAGCGGCACGACCGGCCGGCCGCTCCGGGTGTTGGACACCGCCGAGTCGTGGCAATGGTGGCGAGACTGCTGGGAGCCGATCTATCGCGCCGCCGGCGTGACGGGGCGAGACCGGATCTTCTTCGCCTTCTCGTTCGGTCCGTTCATCGGTTTCTGGTCGGCTTTCGCCGGCGCCGAGCAGCTCGGGGCGCTGTGCATCACCGGTGCGGCCATGTCGAGTGCCGAGCGCGCCGCCGCGATCCTCGCGACCGAAGCGACGGTGCTGATGTCGACGCCGACGTACGCGCTCCGGCTCGGCGAGGTGGCCCGCGAGGAAGGGATCGACCTGCGTGACTCCAAGCTCCGCGTCTCGATCCACGCCGGCGAGCCTGGCGCCTCGATCCCCGCGACGCGGGAGCGGATCGAAAGCGAGCTCGGCGTCGAGGCGTTCGACCATACCGGCGCGACCGAGGTCGGCGCGCACGGCTTCTCCTGCTCGGCCCGCGACGGGGTCCACATCAACGAGGCCGAGTTCGCCGTCGAGATCTTCGACCCCGCGACGAACGCGGTGCGCGACCACGGAGAGGGCGAGCTCGTTGTCACCAACCTCGGCCGCTGGGGCATGCCCGCGATCCGCTACCGCACCGGCGATCGCGTGAACGCTCTGCGCGGCCGGTGCTCCTGCGGGCGCACGCTGGTGAAGCTTGCCGGTGGGATCGCAGGGCGGATCGACGACATGGTGACGGTGCGCGGCGTCAACGTGTTCCCGAGCGCGATCGAGTCGATCGTGCGGCGCTTCGCCGAGATCGAGGAGTTCCGCATCGAGCTCGTGAGAGTCCACGAGATGGACGAGCTTCGCTGCGTGGTCGAGGCGCGCGGTGCGTCGAGCGATCTCGCGCAGCGGCTGGCGGCGGCCATCCACCATGACATCGGCATCCGATGCGCCGTTGAGACAACGGCCCCGGGTACCCTGCCACGATTCGAGATGAAGGCGAGGCGGTTCGTGAAAAGAGAGGAAGCGAGGGCGTAGCAGATGCCGACGATCAAGCTCCCTGAGGAGTCACAGCACAGCGAGTCGGTACGCAAGCTCGACCAGATGATCCGCGAGCTTTCGAAGGCGCCGGCCATGACTCCGTCGACCCGCGCGCTCGGCCTGCGGCCCGGGATCCTGATGGTCAATCACCAGGAGCTCGCGCACGTGATGGCGACCCGCACCCTCAAGAACCAGCAAAAGCGGATGATCGCGCTCGCGGTCGCCTCGTCGCTCTCGGCGCCGTACGAGCTCGTCGCGCACACCCGGGCGCTGCAGCGCGAGTACGGGATGGACGACGGCGAGATCGTCGAGCTCGTCGCGACGATCGCGCACGTTAGCAGCATCAACACCTTTGAAAAGGCGGTGCTCGCGTTCAACGACCTCCCGCCGATGCGCGCGGGGGATCCCTCGCTGCCGATCCTCATCCAGGTCCGCCAGAAGCTGGGCAGCCTCCCGCGCTACTTTCTCTACTTCGCGACCGATCAGACCTTCGCCAAGATCATGCTCGACCGCGAAGTGGCGACGGTCCATGAGGGCGAGGTTTCACGCCTGAACAAGGAGCTCGTCGCTTACGCGACGAGCGTCGTCAACGACGGGAAGCTCTCGATCGCGTACCGCGCCGAGGCACTCCGCCAGCAGGGCATGACCAACGAGCAGCTCTTCGAGGCGACGACGGTGATCAGCGTGTACGCGAAGAACTGCGCATTCTCGACCGCGCTGCAGCTCGAACCCATGCCTGCCTGAGTGCCCGACGCATTCCTCATCGGCGTCGCCGCCGGCTACGCGATCGCCATTCCGGTCGGCCCGATCGCGATCCTCATCCTGCGGACCGGTGTGCATCAGGGCCTGCGCGCCGCTGCGACCGCCGGGGCCGGTACCGCGACCGCGGACCTCGTCTATGCCACGGTGGCGATGCTCTTTGGGGCGGCGGCGAGTGGGATCGTGCAGCCGATCCTTCCGATCACGCGGATCGCTGCAGCCCTGGTGCTCGCGGTCATCGCGGTCCGGGGAGTGCTCCAGGCCGCGCGCGTCGCCGAGCGTGAGATCCGTGGTCCGATCTACCTCATCTTCCTCACGCTGACGCTGCTCAATCCGCCGACGGTCATCTACTTCGTCTCGCTCGCCGTCGCGCTGCCCGAGATCGCCGCGGACCTTGGCGCGCGCGCCGCGTTCGTGGCCGGCGCGTTCCTCGCATCGCTCTCGTGGCAGGAGCTCCTCGCCCTCACGAGTGCGCTGCTTCATGGGCGGCTGACGCCGCGACTGCAGCGACTGACCGCCGTCGTGAGTGGCGTCATCATCCTCGCGCTCGCGGCGCGAATCGCGCTCGGCAGCTAGCGGAGGATCGTCGCTCCGAGGGTCTTCTCGAGCTCACGCAACGCGTCGCGGTGGGCTTCCTCATCGAACGAGGTCACGGCATCCTGCAGGACTTCGACGGCGTATCCGAGGTTGCGCGCGTCGGCCGCCGTGTATAGGACGCAGATGTTGGTGCAATCACCCACGAGCCGGAGCGTGTCAACGCCGCGCTCGCGAAGCGTGATGTCGAGGTCGGTACCGAAGAAGCCCGAATACCGGCGCTTGGTGATCACGACGTCGCCGTTCGCCGGCGCAAGCTCCGGAACGACCTCAGCGCCCTTCGTTCCGACGAGCGCGTGCGGCGGGAACATCGCGAACTCCGCATCGTTCGGCAGGTGGTTGTCCGTGAGATAGACGACGGGCTCTCCGCTCGCGCGCGCCCGTACGAGCTCGCGCTGGATGACCGGCACGATCTTCGCCATGGACGGTCCGCAATAGAGCGCGCCGCCCTCGCGCACGAAGTCCTCGATCATGTCGATGACGAGGAGCGCGCGCTTCATCTCAGAGAGCCCGGGAGTTTGGGGGGCGGAGTCCCCCCAGTCCGCTCTAGTGGTGGCAGGCCTTCGCGGTGCCGGACTGGTCGGCGGTCCGGAACGACTGGCCACAGCCACAGCTCGAGACCGCGTTCGGGTTGCGGAGCGCGAAGCCGCCCCCCATGAGGGCGTCGACGAAGTCGATCTCGGAGCCCTTGATGTACATCGCGCTCATCGGATCGACGACGACGCGCACGCCTTGCATCTCGACGATCGTGTCGTCCTCTTCCGTGCCGTCGGCGAAGGTCATGCCGTACGAGAAACCGGAGCAGCCACCCGGTGTGACATAGACGCGCAGCGCGAGGCCCGTCCGATCCTGCTTCGCGATGATCTCGCGCAGCTTGTCCGTCGCTCGCTCGGTCAGCGAGACCACGGGAATGTCGGTCGCGATGGGTTCGCTCTGCTCGATCGCCACGACTGGCACCTCCGTTCGCGCAAAGCAAATCATAACCGAGGATCTCGCCAAAAAACATCGAAAAATGGGCCAAAATCGCGCCAGATTCGCGGCCTAAACTCGAAATCGTGGCCCCGTCGTTGCATCACGCGCAAGTGTTCTATCCGCCTGGCGAGGAAGCCACAGCTCGCCGGTTCTACACGGAGGGGCTCGGCCTGCGCGAGATCGCCCGGCCTGAGACCCTGCGCGACCGAGCCGGGATCTGGTTCGCAGCCGGAACGGGCCACGTGCACCTTTCCGCGGACGGCGATCTCGGCCTCCATCCGCGCCGCCACTTCGCGCTGCGGGTCGACGATCTGCAACAAACCGCGGACCGGTTGCGCGGGGCGGGGGCGCGCTTCGAGAAGGCCGATCCGATCCCCGGGTGGAAGCGCATCTACGTCTTCGACCCGTTCGGCAACAAGATCGAGCTGGATGAAATTCAATGACCTTCCGCTTCTCGCCACGTCCGAACCGCGCGTCAGATATCGGCTGGCGCGACTGGGGCGAGAAGGCCTTCCAGGAAGCGCAGGTCGCGGACAAGCCGATTCTCCTCGCGATCAGCGCGGTCTGGTGCCACTGGTGCCACGTGATGGACGAGACGAGCTACAGCGATCCCGAAGTGATCCGCACGATCAACGAGCGCTACGTGCCTATCCGCGTCGACAACGACGAGCGACCCGACGTGAACCGTCGGTACAACATGGGAGGCTGGCCGACGACCGCGTTCCTCACACCGGACGGCGAGATCGTGCATGGCGGGACGTACATCCCACCCGACGCGATGCGCAGCTACGTCGCGCAGGTCGCCGAGGTCTGGCGCGATAGGCGTACCGAGATCGCGCAGCGTGTCGCCGAGGTCCGCGAGAAAAACAAGGAAGAGCGTGCTCCGAAGCCTGGCGACCTGTCGTGGGAGATCGTCGACAGCGTCGGTTCACACATTCGCGGCGCCTACGATCCCCAGTTCGGCGGCTTCGGGCGCGAGCCGAAGTTCCCTCAACCGAAAGTGCTGCGCTTCGTCCTCGACGAGTACCGCCGTTTCGGTTACCCGGAGCTCGCGACCATGATCCACAAGACCCTCGCGGCGATGGCGGGCGGCGGCATGTACGACCGCGTCGCCGGCGGTTTCTTCCGCTATGCGACGACCCGCCAGTGGGACATCCCGCACTACGAGAAGATGCTCGAGGAAAACGCGGAGCTGCTCGCGCTCTACGCGGAGGCGCACCGGACATTCCCGACGGCAGGCTACGACCGGATCGTTCGCGACGTGGTCCGCTGGATGGATGCGACGCTCTGGCGCGAGGACGTCAAGGCGTTCGCGGGCTCGCAGGATGCCGACGAGCACTACTACGCGCTCGAAGCGTCGGAGCGTGCCAAGCACGATTCACCGTTCGTCGATCGCACTTTGTACTCGAACTGGAACGCGCTGGCGGCATCCGCGTACCTCGCGGCCGCCGCGGCGCTCGGTGAAGAGCGTCTCAAGGAGCGGGCCCACGACACCATCGTCACGATCGCGAACCGTATGTCCCGCCCCGACGGGCGACTAGGGCATTTCGACCGCGGCGATGGTCCGGAGGTCTTCGATCTCCTCGGCGATCTCGCCGCGCTCTGCGGCGCGATGCTGGACGTGTATGAGACCGGATCGCATCCGCACGCGCTCGACGGCGCGAGGCTGACAGCCGAGGCGATGCGCGACCGCCTCGAAGACCCCGATCATGGCGGCTTCTTCGACGCGCCCGAGAAGCGTGAGCCTGGTCGCCTCGCGGTGCGGGAGCGTCCACTTGAAGAGAACGCCCTCGCGGCCGACGGCCTGCTCCGGCTCGCCGCGCTGACCGGGGACGAAAAATGGCATGCCCTCGCCCTTCGCGCCCTACGGAGCTTCGTCGGCGAGTACCGCCAGTGGGGCCAATTCGGGGCAAGCTACGCGAATGCGGTCGCGCGGGCGCTGGCCGAGCCGCTCGTCGTGAGCGTCGTCGGTCCGGAGGCGGACCCACTCGCCGATCGGCTCTGGCGGATCGCGCGGGCGTCCATAGATCCGGCCCGGTCCATCCACCGCATCGTGCCCGCTCGCGACGGTGCTCAGCTGGCGGCGCTGGGCTTTCCCGGCGACCGCGCTGCCGCGTACGTCTGCGTCGCGACCGTCTGCTCGGCGCCGATCGCGGACGAGGCCTCGCTGAGCCGCCAACTTGACGAAGCGGCCGCGCGCCACCGTCGTCAGGACTAGCCGCCGCGGCACGCCTGATGCGCGCAAGGTGACCATGCGCGGGATACAGGAAGAGCTGAAAGAACAGTCGATCGTCGCCTCATTCCGCGACCACGAGCAGGCGGTCGAGGCGGCGCGCGCTCTTGATGCGGCCGGGATCTCGCCGGATCACGTTGGCGTAACGGCCGAGAACGTGCGCCAGGCGCGCGAAGCCGCGGGCTCGTTCAGCGCCGCCGGTGCCGTCGCGGGGGCCCTGATCGGCGCGCTGGTCGCCGTCGTCTTCGTGATCGGTGGTGGGGATGTGATGCGAGGAAACGTCGTCGCGATCCTTCTCGGGGCGCCCGCGCTGATCCTGGCGTTCGCGGGAATCGGCGCCCTGGCCGGGCGCGCGAAGATCTTCCAGCGACGCGAATACCGGCTCTACGAGCGCGAGGTCGAGCGCGGGGACGCGCTCGTGAGCGTCAGCGGCCGCCCGGAGGAGCTCGGTCGAGCTCGGGAGATCCTCGTCAGACGGGGAGCGACCGCCATCCGCCATGAGGAGACCGGCGAGGCGCTCTGACCGCGGAGCGAGCGAGCGGGGACGCGCACGGCGCCCCGGCATGCGTTCTGCCCTAGGGGACTCATGGCAACCGTGTTCGTCTTCCCGAGCTTCGGTGCAGCCGTAGGCGCGCCCGCCGATCCGGCGGACGACGAGGCTGCGGTCGCCGAGCAAGACTCGCGCGTCGCTGCCGAGAAGCACAGCGGGGACGACGAGGCCGCTTAGACCACCGGCGCGCCCCGCACGTACACGGTCTTCGGCGACAGCAATACCGCGACGTCAGCGATCGGATCGCCGTCCACGAACACGAGATCCGCCCAGCAGCCTCCGCCGATGTGGCCCGCCTTCTCGAGACCGACCACACGCGCCGACCCACTCGTCGCGGCCGCGAGCGCCTGCTCCGCGGATAGTCCGCATTCGGTCAGAAGCTCGAGCTCGACCGCGAAGCGCTCGTGCAGGTTGAACGGTGTGCCGGAATCGGTGCCGGCCGCGATGCGCACGCCCGCGCGGTGCGCCATGCGGACGCCCTCGCGATGGCGATCAGCGACGGCGCGCGTTCTTTCGATCACGACCGGGTCGAGGACATTTGCGTGCTCCAGCAAAGAATGGATCGCGGCGAACGTCGGGATGATCGCGACGTCGCGTTCCTTGAGGAGGCGGACGGTGCGCTCGTCGAGGAGGGTCGCGTGCTCGACGGAGTCGATGCCGGCCTCGGCCGCGACGCGCATGCCCCCGGAGCCGTGGGCGTGCGTGGTGATCCGAAGTCCCGCGTTGTGGGCTTCAGCCACGGCGGCGGCCGTCTCCTCGGGAGTGAACTGCGATACCTCCGGCGGCGCGCCTTCGCCCAGCACCCCTCCGGTCGAGAAGATCTTGATGACCCGGGCGCCAGAGCGGACCTGCTCGCGGACGGCTTTCCGCACCTCATCGGGTCCATCGGCAACGCGTCCGACCTCGGCCCCGTGACCGCCGGTGGTCGTCACGCCCCGGCCAGCGGCGACGATCCGAGGTCCTTCGACCACGCCGCGCTCGATCGCGCGGCCGAGCTCGATGACCATCGTTCCATTCGCGCCAAGGTCGCGTACGGTCGTCACACCGGCGTACAGCGAGGCGCGTGCGTTCTTGAACGCCTTGACCATCGCCAAGCCGTCGGTCTGTCGCACCTCGGCCGCGAAGTTCGCCTCGCCATCGAGCGTCAGGTGCGCGTGACAGTTGATGAGGCCGGGGACCGCGAAGCGGCCCGCGGGCTTAGCGATCTCGCCGCTGTCTTTCGGCAGCGCCTTTCGCTCACCCGCCCACGCGATCTCGCCGCCATCGACGACGATCGCCGCGTTCTCGACGACGTGTTCGCCGTCAAAAAACCCGTCGAGCTCGAACACCGTTCGCACCGCCCGCAGTATCGTCCGCCGATGCCCGACACGCTCCTCGAGCGTCTCCGCGCGCGCGACCTCGTCCTCCCTGATTACGCCGGCGGCGGTCTCATCAACGTCGCCGCGACAATGTTGGACATCCTCGGCGCCCGCAACGAGAGCGATCCGCTGCCACTTCGTGATCTCTCGATGGCCCTTCGTGAGGGTGTGCGGCAAGTCCTTGTCGTCCTCGCCGATGGCCTCGGTCTCGGCCAGCTGCGCGCGTTGTGTGCCTCGGGCGACGTTCCCTTCCTCGCCTCGCTTCTCGACCGCGCCGGGCGCAACGACGGCGCGCAGCTCATCGAGGCCCGCACGATCTTCCCATCGACGACGGCGGCCGCGATCACGACGCTCAACACCGCGCGCACCCCGCAGGAGCACGGCAACATCGCGTATTTCGTCTGGCTCGAGGAGTTCGCCGCGGTCACCCAGATGCTTCGCTGGGGACCCGGAGTGACGCGCCGCGGCTCGTTCTTCGACAACCAGACCATCGATCCACGCGACTACGTGAAGGTGCCTTCGGTCCATCGGCGCCTCCGCGAACGCGGCGCGATGTCCTATGTGGTCGAGCCCGAAATCTTCCGCAAGGAGGCGATGACCCGGATGCATGCGGCGGAAGCCAACTACGCCGGGTACTTCCTGCCCTCGACGATGGGCGTGCAGGTGCGGGAGCTCCTCGAGACGCGTCCGTGGGGCGAGCGACCGGCGTATCTCTACGCCTACTGGTCCGGGATCGACGCCACCGCCCACATTTACGGTCCGAGCTCGAGCGCCTGCGCGACGGAGGCCGCACTCTTTGACCTCGATCTCTCGCGGGCGCTCGCCGATCGGCCTGCGGGCGACACTCTCGTGCTGCTCACCGCGGATCACGGTCATGCGACGACGAACCCCGACAAGCTCATCGATCTCGTCGGCGACGAGGAGCTTCGCGGCATGCTCCGTAACCCCATCGCCGGTGAGCCTCGCTGTGCCTTCCTTCACACCGATGCGCCGGCGAAGGTGAGGGCCCATCTGGAGCGCCGCTATCCCGGCGCGTTCTTCCTGTTCGATCGCGACGAGGCGATCGAAGCGGGCCTCTTTGGTCGCGGCGATGCCGAGGTCGCGCGCCGACGGATCGGGGAGGTCTGCGCGATGCTCACCGACGATCGCGCGGCGTCCATCGTGCGGGTCGATGGGCAGACCTTCCGGCACCGTGGCTCGCACGGCGGCATGACCCACGACGAGATGGACATCCCGATCCTCGCCTGGCGCGTCTGACCCGTACGATTCGCTTGGTGGCCACCGCTTCGTACCTCGACGACGTCGCCGGCGGGATGGTGACCGCCGCCGCCTTCGAAGACGACGACGCCGCCGTCTCAGCGGTGACGCTGCTTCGTGAGTCGGGGGTCCGCGAGCAGGACATCTCGGTAATCGCCAAGGATCGGCACCGCGCCGAGCTCGTGGCGGGCGGCCGCGCGTGGCTGCCGCTCAAAGGTTGGCGCGGGCTCGTGGTCCGCCTTCGAGCCATGCTTGGCCGCGGTCTTCCGCGGGACCTGCGCCAGCGGTACGGTGACGCGCTCGTGGCGGGAAAGATCGTCGTGATCGTCGCCGCGGGAGGTCAGCCACCGGACACGATCGCTGCGCTCCTCAAGCAATCGCGGGGCGAGCAGATCGAGCAGTGGTGGCAGCCGCCGACGATGCTCTTCGCCCCACCGGAGCTCGCCGGCCCCTTCTAGCGCGCGCTCATTCGTACCTGAGCGCGCTCAATGCCGACATCCGCATGGCACGCCGAGCCGGCAGAAAACCCGCGACGAGGGCCACGAGGATCGCCAGCCCCAGTGCGCCCAGCACGAGATCAGGGCCGACGACGAAGATCGGCGCGGGATTGGTCCGCGGGTTGAGCTCGCGGATGATCCGCTCGATCACCTGACCTCCGAGATATCCAAGCAGGAGCCCGAGGACGCCGCCGACGATGCCCACGTATGCGGCCTCCGCGAGGAAGAGCGCCCGCACGTCGCCGGGTGCCGCGCCCACCGCTTTCAGGATCCCGATCTCGCGCGTGCGCTCGAGGACCGACATCACCATGGTGTTGGCGATGCCGATCGCCGCGACCAGGAGCGCGACGCCGCCGATCCCGGCAAGGATCCCCCTGAATACGCCGAAGCCCTGGTCGATCTGCTCGACCACCTGCTTCAGCGAGAACGAGCTGTAACCGAGCTCCTGCACCGAGCGCACGATCTCGGCGACGTTCGTCGAGTCGTCGGCCTCGATGGCGATCCCGCTGTAACCGGTCTGCTGCCGGAGTGAATCCGCGGTCAGGCCGCGGTTGTCCGCGCCCGCCACCAGCGCGTCCTCGAGCGGGATGCGCACCGAGGTCTGCGAGGCTGCCTCGTCGAACACGCCGACGATCGTGACGGGATAGTCGCGCGGCGTGCCGCTGCCGCCGACACGCGTGCTGCCGAGCCTCACCGCGCCGCCGATCCGCAGCGTCACGAGCTTCCCGATCGCCGCGGTCACATTTGGCGCAACAAGACGCGCGATGTTTCCCGGGATGACCGCGACGCCGCGGTCGCCGAGCGCCAGATGCCGGCCAGCGAGCAAGTCGCCGCGATCGATCGGCGCGTTCGGCTCGATTCCTTGCGGGCGGATCGCCGCGTCGTCGCCACCCTCGACGACCTGCCCAAGGGGCGCGTCGAACTGGCGGTAGACGCCGGCGACGTGTCCGATCTTGCGAAATTGCGAGACGACTCCGTCGTCGATCGTGCGCGGCACGGCCGAAAGACCGTTCGCGCCAGGCTGGAACGGCTGCACGGTCACCAAACGCAGGTCGCCGATCGAGAAGATCGATCGGCGCACGTTGTTCTCCGCGCCGGTCGCGAGCGCGATGAGGAGCACGACGAGTGCCGTGCCGATCGCTACACCGGCGGTCGTAAGGGCGGAGCGAAGGCGCGAGCGCGCGTAGTTGCCAAGCGACATCGCGGCGAGGTCGCCAAGCCGCATCAATCGAGGACTTTGCCATCGCGCAGGTGCATGATCCGACCGGCGTGCCGCGCGATCGATCCGTCATGCGTGACGAGAAGCACGGTCTGCCCGCCTCGATTCAGCTCATCGAGGAGCGCGATGAGCGCCGCGCCGTTCGCGCTGTCGAGATTGCCGGTCGGTTCGTCTGCGAGAAGGATCGCCGGCCCGCCGACCAGCGCTCGCGCGATCGCGGCGCGCTGCAGCTCTCCACCTGAGAGCTCGTTCGTGCGGTGTTCGGCGCGCGACGACATTCCGAGGCGGTCGAGGAGCGCACGCGCACGAGCGGTACGCTCGGCGCGGGGCACGCCCGCGAAGATGAGCGGCAGCGCCACGTTGTCGACGACGCGATAGCGCGGAAGCAGGTTGAACGCCTGGAACACCATCCCCACCCGCTTGGAGCGATGACCTGCCAGGCCGGCCTCATTCAGAGCCGCGAGGTCCTCGCCGTCGACGCGGACCCACCCGGACGTGGGCCGCTCAAGGCCCGCGATGACGTTAAGGAGCGTCGACTTTCCTGAGCCGGATGGACCCATGACCGCGACGAATTCGCCGCGTCGGACCGTGAGCGTCACGCCGTCGAGCGCCGCGACCGATGTGGCGCCCGACATGTAGGTGCACGCAAGATCGCGCGTCTCGACGGCGAGCGTCTGCTCCGTGCTCAACGGCTCGACTTCAACACTGACCCTTGGGTCGCTCAGCGCCCCGAGCGCGCGAGGATCGCGGCGATCGCGACCGCGAAAAAGCCCGCGGCGAGGGCGACGAGCAATGCGAGGACCGTCGCGCGACCGGCGGCGATCTCACTCAGCGCGGCCACGGCCGCGAGCCCGTTGAAGACCAGCGCCATCACGGTTGGGAGACGCATGTCATCCCAGTGCTGTGAGCGCAGCTCCATCACTCCCATAACCGCATAGCCGAAACACGCGGCGCCCGCGAGCCGGTAGACGTACTCGTCGGTGCCGCGATAGCCCATGAGCGCCGCGAACGGTCCCGCAGCTTGCGGCGCCAGGCCGAACACGGCGGCCGAGACCGTCGCGAGGACGAGGACGGCTACGACCCATCTTGCAGTGTTGCGCGGCCCGGCGACCACGCCGCGCCTCGCGACGAGAACCTGACTCGCCATCCAACCCGTCGCGACCGCCCAGACCGAGACGAGTGCGACGAAGCCGTTCACCACGCCCGACACGAATGTGAGGAACCCAGCCAAAAGGGCCAGCACGGCGAAGGCGTAAACCGCGGCGACGACGAAGCGCAACCGCGACCACCGTGCTCCGCGCACGCCGATCGCGAGCGCGACGGCGTATCCGAGCATGGCCGCGCCGCCGAGCTCGTAGATGAACACGTCGTCGCCGGCGAGACCGACGATCCGCGCGAACGGTCGCGCGATCACGTACATCGGGATCCCGAGCGCCATGGCCACGGCGAGCGGCAACGCAAGCGCGCCGCGCTCGACCGCGCCTAGGCGCGCAGTGCCCGGCCCGTCCAGATCCAGAACGCCGGCACGAGGATGACCGAGGCCAGTCCGCCGCTGAGAAGGACGACGTTCTGCCAGCCGGCGCTCACCGTCGGTCCGCTGCCCGCACCGACCGTCGCGACGAAGAGCAGGATCAGATCGAGCCCCGCGACGATCGCGAGCCAGCCGAGTCCGCCCGGCAGTGACCCGTTCCCCGCGCGGATCTCGAGGCCGAGCGTGAGCGCCCACAGGCCGGCGAGTCCGAAGGTCGCGAGACCGCGGGGATCCGTCGGCGAGGGATCGATGATCGCGAGACCTTGGACCTCGGCGATCGCCGCGTAGATCCCGTGCGCGGCCGACAGCAATCCGTATCCGACACCCAGTGCGGAGAGCCACCACCGCGCATCACCGCCGATGCGCGCCGCGGCGGCGACGGTCGCGATCGTCGCCGACAGACCCCCTGCCGCGATCAGCGCCCAGGCGACTGCGGCGGAGCTGTGGTCGTTCGGGTCACGGCGCACGAACGCGAGATAGACCGCCGCGTAAACGAGCGAAAACGCTGCGATGAGGTATGCCTGCACGCCGGCGCGTCGAGAGAACTCTCCTAACGATCGGTCGATCGTCACTTCGCCGATGCTAACCACTCACACCTCTCGTCCGCGAAAGCTCCAGACCGCGACCGCGAGCACCGCCGCGATCCAGAGCACGGACCAGATCACATATGCGGCCGGTGGCGGCTCGGTGGCGAAGAAGGGGTTCGCGGCCGCAGCAGGACCGAGCGCCGTTTGCGCCGCGAGCACGACGGCCGGCTCGAGACTCCAGACCGCGCCACGCCAGAGCCCGTCCGTGGGCAGGATGAGCTTCGTCGCGGTCCCGACGTGCGTGATCGTCTCGTTGCCGAACGCCGCGCCGACGCCGCCGACGATGCCGCCCATCCAGACGATGCCGAAGAGGATCGCGGCGATGACGCCCCCGACCATGCCGGCGATCCGCGTCGAGAACGCGAGTGTCAGCGTGAGGACGGCGACCGCCTCACCCATGACGAACGCAAGGAACTCGATGGGATGCGGTGGCTGGTAGCCACTCACGGCTTGGACCGCGACGAGCTCGATCACCGCGGCCGCGATTGCGTACCCCAGCACGAGCGCGACGAGCCCGAGCCACTTGCCGATGACGTACTCGGCCCGCGACATCGGGCGCGAAAGCAGCGCGAGGGCGATCCCCGACTCGACCTCGCCCGAGATGGCGGGAGCTGCGACGAACACGGCGGCGAGGGAGAGCACCCAGCTGAACATGAACATCACGAGGATCAAGAGCTGCGACACGATCGTCCGCCTCTGCGCCTCGGAGAGCGGCTGGCCGGCGCTGCGCAGATCCTCGATCCGTGCGATGCCCCACACGGTCAGCGCGATCACGACGATGGTGAGCAGCACCAGGGCCAGGAGCAGCTTTCGCCGCGCCGCTTCGGCGATCACCTGACGTCCGACGACGAACGTGGCCGTCATCTCATTGACCCAGCAGTCGCAGGAAGCGCTCTTCGAGCGTTTCGTGCTGCGGCTCGACGGCGTAGATGCGCGCGCCCGATCGCACGGCCTCGCTCACGACGTCGGGGATGCGCTCCATCTCGACGCCGCGGATGAGGATCGCGCCGTCGGCGCCGTCGTCGATCTCACCGAATCGTGCGAGCGCCGCGCGGCCCTCTCGGGACAGACCGCTCGCGCGCAGGCGCACCGAGGAGGTGCGCAGGAGGTCGGCGAGCACACCTTGCGCGACGACCTTGCCGCGATCGACGATGGCGACGCTGTCGCAGACCTGCTCGACCTCGGTGAGGAGATGCGAATTGAGGAACACGACCGCGCCTCGTTCGCGCAAGGCGCGGATGATCTCGCGCACGTCGTGACGACCCACCGGATCGAGCGCGCTCGTCGGCTCGTCCAGGAGGACGACCGCGGGGTCGCCGATGAGCGCGATCCCAAGCCCGAGCCGTTGCTGCATCCCCTTCGAGAACGTGCCAACACGCGAGCCTCCCCGATCCGCAAGGCCCACGGTGGCCAGGATCCTGTCGATCTCGGCCGCCCAGCGCGATCGCTCCAGCCCAGCCAGCTCGCAATGAAGCGCCAGCACCTCGCGCGCGGTGAGCCAGGATTGGTATCGGAAGAGCTCCGGGAGGTAGCCGATCTTATGCAGGGAGGCCTTGCTGCCGAAGCTGGCGCCCGCGAGCGAGCCGCCCCCCGCGGTCGGTCGGGCGAGTCCGACAAGGATCTTGACGGCGGTGGTCTTCCCGGCGCCGTTCGGCCCGAGGAATCCGAAGACGCCGCTCGTGACCGAAAGCGAAAGGTCGTCGAGAGCGACGACCTTTCCATAACGCTTGGTGACGTGGGCAAGCTCGATCGCGGCCGCGGACGCCACCTACTTCATCGAGTTGGCGACATCGAGGGCCTGCCGCTCTGTCAGAGCGCCGATCACCTCGAACATCATGCCGTCCTTCTGCCAGAGGATGGCGCTTGCGATCCCGGTGTTGTCACCGATGAAGAGCCCGCTCACGCCTTGGACTGTCACTTGGTGCGAGACGGCCAGCTCGGCCGGCACCGGAACCGGGAGGGTGCTCGCGGGATCGCTGATGGCGCGGATCGCCGCGGCGAGCTGCGGCGAGACGCCCGGCTGGGCGAGCAAGTAGCTCTGCAGCTCCGGCACGGTCACGCCGTCGCTCGAAACGACCGGACTCTTCGCCTGGCCGACGACGAGGGTCGGCATGCCCGAGCCGACGGTCGGGCTCGAGCTCTGCGGCACGCCCCAAATCTGCACGACCGCCGGACCGCCGGTGATGAACAGCTTGCTCCCGTCGATGTTCGCAGGCAGCGGCGGCGTGGTCCGGCTCTGCTTCGCGGCGGTGCGCTGCGTCGCGTCGGCGCTGAAGGTGAACGTGGCGCTCGACTTGTTGATCACGCCATAGCGCGGCTGGCCGGTCACGCCGATCGGCAGCGAGGACGGCGTCTTGACCGAAAAGCCCGCGGCGCTCGAGGCCGCGGCGAGCGTGGTGACCTCCTTCGGCTGTGGGGGCGTGTCCCAGGCGAAGGTCCCGTACGCGCCGAGGCACTGCTCGAGCTCGAGTCCTGCGCAGGCTTGGCCGAGCGTGTTGAGGTCGCCCTGCGTGAGCGGTACGCCGACGACGGACTTTGGCTCGAAGATCTTGAGGATCGAGTCCGCCGCACCGGACAGCGCTAGACCGCTCGCGACGAGGACGATGGCCGCGGCCGCAGCGAGCGCCTGCAGCCACCGCGCGGCGATCCGTCGTCGTGGCGCCGCGCTTACCGGCAGGACGCCTTCGCGGCCGACGCGAGCGCGAAATCGCGCGAGCGCGCCTTCCGTGTCGACCGGCGCATCGTCCACCGCGAGCGCGTGCTCGATGTTCTCTTGATCGTTCATGCCAGCTCCCTCCGGAAGGCTTCTTCCGCGCGTCGCAGCAACGTGCCGACGCTCGATGCGCGGACATCGAGCGCCGCGGCGATCTCGGCGTACGAGAGTCCCGAGTAGCGGAGCGCGAGCAGGGCCGCCGAGCGCTCCGGCAGCCGGGCGAGGACCGCGCGTACCTCGTCGCGCGTTTCGGCGGCGACGACCCGCGCCGCTGGGTCGGCTGGGTCCGCGGCATCGGGCGCCACGGCGTCCGCTGCCTCCCGCCGATCACGACGAGCCCGCGCGCGTAGCGCGTTGAGCGCGGAATGCGCCGCCGCCGCGTGGAGCCACGCGCTTGCATAACTCGCGTCCGCGGCATGGGTCCGATAGAAAGAAAAGAAGACTTCTTGCGCGACGTCCTCTGCCTCAGCCGTGTCGTTGAGAATGCGGTTCGCGATCCCGACCACGCGCCCGTACTCGGTCCGAAAGAGCCGCTCGAACGCGATCGGCAGGGCGGTCGCGCGGGAGTCGTGGCCACTCGCCGGGAGCGTCACCGAGAGTCCCATTCCCTCATGAAGCACCGACGGCAGCGGTTTTGTGACAAAGCCGAGATTGCGCGGCGGCGCAGATTGTCCACCCGTGGCACCGCTCTTGCGCGACGGCGCCGCGTGCCATTACGCCCAGAGGCGCGCAATCGCGCCGGTCAGCCGCCAACACAGCAGCCGAATCAGACCCGGGCGCGTCTGGCCGAAAAGGCTCGCGCGAAACGGGGTCGGGCCAACCGCCGACGCATCGCGGACAAACAACGCGATTAAGAAGGAGACCTCCATGGACGCGCTGAGCCTGCTCAAAGAGGACCACCAGAAGGTCAAGAAGCTCGTGAAGGAGGTGGAGGGCACCACCGCGCGTTCGACCAAGCAGCGGGAAGAGCTCTTCCAGACGATCGTCGACGAGCTCACGGTGCACGAGCGGATCGAGGAAGAGATCTTCTATCCGAGGCTCCAAAAGCACGAGAAGGCCAAGGACCTCGTCCTCGAGTCGTACGTGGAACATGGCGTCGTCGACGACCTGCTGGACGAAATCTCGACCATCGCGGCCGGCGACGAGAAGTGGCTGCCGGCGTTCAAGGTCTTCCGCGAGAACCTCGAGCACCACATCGAAGAAGAGGAGAAAGAGCTCTTCCCAAAGACCAAGAGCATCTTCTCAGAAGACCAGCTCGAAACGCTCGGCGCGGAAATGGTGGCACTCAAAGAACAGGCGCAGATGGAGCTCATGGAAGAAGTGACGGAGGAGGCTTGAGCGATGCCGAAGCTGAAGAAGTCGATCGAGGTGGATGTCCCGGTCCGAGTCGCTTACGACCAGTGGACACAGTTCGAGGAGTTCCCGAGCTTCATGGAAGGCGTCCAGTCGGTCCAACAGCTGGACGACAAGCGGCTGCATTGGCGCGCGGGCGTCGGGGGCAGAGTCGAGGAATGGGACGCAGAGATCTATCAGCAGGAGCCCGACCGTGTCATCGCGTGGCGGAGCATCTCTGGCGCGCCGAACGAAGGCGTCGTCCGGTTCGAACCACACGATGGCGACAAGACCAAGATCGAGCTCGAGCTCCATTGGGAGCCGAAGGACGCGACCGAGCGCGTCGGCGACGTTCTTGGAGCTGACGACCTGCGCGTGCAGGGCGATCTGAAGCGCTTCAAGGAATTCGTCGAGTCGCGCGGGGCGCCGACTGGCGGCTGGCGTGGCCGAATCGAGGGTGAGCGGGTCGAGGAGGACGCCGGCTCGGGCTCGCGCGGCTAGCGCGTGCGCGTCGGTATGCTCGCGCCGATCTCCTGGCGCGTGCCGCCGAGGCACTACGGGCCGTGGGAGCGCGTCGTGTCCCTTCTCACCGAGGGGCTGGTCGAGCGGGGTCTCGACGTAACGCTGTTCGCGACCGCGGACAGTCTCACGAGCGCGCGGCTGGATGGGATCTGCCCGCGCCCGCTCGCCGAGGACGAGTCGCTCGATCCCAAGGTGTGGGAGTCGCTCCACATCGCGAACGCCTTCGAGAAGGCCGCGAGCTTCGATCTCATCCACAACCATTACGACTTCCTGCCGCTCAGCTACGGCGGGCTCGTTTCGACGCCGCTGGTCACGACGATCCATGGCTTCTCATCAAATCGGATCCGTCCCGCTTACCGCAGGTATGACGGGCGCACCAGCTACGTGTCGATCAGCGATGCCGACCGCGATCCCGACCTCCACTACGTCGCGACCGTGTACCACGGCATCGACCTCGCGGAATTCACCCTGATCGAGAAGCCCGGCCCGGGCCTGGTCTTCCTCGGGCGCATCCATCCCGACAAAGGTGTGGCCGAGGCCGTCGCGGTGGCGAGCGCGGCCGGCCTGCCGCTCGTGATCGCTGGGATCGTCCACGACCGCGCGTACTTCGAGCGCGAGATCGCACCGCACCTCGATGGCGAGCGAGTCCGTTACGTCGGATCGCTCGGGCCCCGCGATCGCGACGAGCTGCTCGGCAGTTCGCTCGCGCTGCTTCATCTCGTCCATTTCGCCGAGCCGTTCGGGCTCTCGATGATCGAGGCGATGGCTTGCGGAACGCCGGTCATCGGTTTTCGACGCGGCTCGGTACCGGAGGTCATCGACGACGGAGTGACCGGTTTTGTCGTCGACGACATCGCTGGCGCGATCGATGCGGTCCGTCGGGCGGCAGCGCTCGATCGAAGCAAGGTGCGGGCACGGGTCGCCGAGCGCTTCAGCCGCGATCGCATGGTCGACGACTACCTTCGCGTCTACGACCGTGTCGCCGCGTCGGCGCGTGTCTGATGTGAGTGGGCGCTTCCACACTGGCGTCAACTACTGGCCCGCGTCAAGCGCGATGAGGTGGTGGCGAAGGTTCGACGCCAAGGAGGTCGCGCGCGACTTCACGCGCGTACGCGGCACTGGCGCGGACATCGTGCGCTTCTTCCTCCTCTGGGAGGATTTTCAGCCGGAACCCTTCACGGTCTCGGACGAGGCGCTCAGCCATCTTCGCACCGTCGCGGACGTCGCGTCGCGCTCGCAGCTCCAGGTCATCCCCACGCTCTTCACCGGGCACATGAGCGGCGCGAACTTCATTCCCGAGTGGGCCCTCGGAGGTACGCGGGAACGGGCCCGCTTCCGGGTCATCGCCGGCGAGCGGGTCGTCGATCGCGGCATCCGCAATTGGTACGCGGACGAAGACATCGCCCGTGCGCAAGTCACGCTTGCCCGCGAGTGCGCACGCGCTCTGGCCGGACATCCCGCCCTCTGGGGCTGGGACCTCGGCAACGAGAATTCCAACTGCTGCGTACCGGCAACGCGCGATGAGGGTCTGCGCTGGCTCGATCGCGTCGCGGACGCGATCCGCTCCGTCGATGGTGGCTGCCACCTGACGATTGGGATCCATCTCGAGGACCTCGAGGAGGACCGGCGCATCGGCCCCGCGGAAGCAGGGCGCGTCAGCGACGTCCTCTCGATGCACGGGTACCCGATCTACGCGTCGTGGTCGGCCGGCCCGATGGACGAAGCGTTCGTCGCCTTTCTCGCTGCGATCACCCGATGGCTCGGCGGGAAGGACGTGCTTTTCACCGAGCTCGGCGCTCCCACACAAGACGGCGATCCCGACGCTGAGCGCCAAAGCGGCGCGATGCTTCTTGGCGAAGACGACGCGCGCTCATACCTGTCTGCCGCGATGCGAGGCCTCCAACAAACCGGCGCGACCGGAGCGCTGACGTGGTGCTTTGCCGACTACGCAAGCACGATCTGGAACGAACCGCCGCTCGATCAGGCGCCGCACGAACGCCACTTCGGTCTCTGGCGTGCCGACGGCAGTCCCAAGCCCGGCGCCGCCGCGCTCGCGGAGTCATCCGCGAAAACGCGCGTCGAGCCGGAACCGGTGCCGTGGAGCGAAGAGGTCCGCGACCACTTCTACGACTCGCCCAAGACGACCTTGGTACGGATGTACCGCGAACGCAGGGGTCTTGAGGGGGCGAAGCCCCCTCAACGGCTGGCACGGCCGCTGCTCTAGCGAGGTCTCGTGCTGCTCACGCGCGGCGATCCGGCGATCGACGGCTTCTATCGCGTCGTCGCCCCGTACTACAGCGATGAGGTGCGCGAGCGCGGGGACCTTCCGGAGTGGATCGCCCTCGCGCGTCGCATCGAGCCGCGGCGGATCCTCGACCTCGGCTGCGGCGGCGGCCGCATCGCGATGGCGCTGCACGCCGACGATCCCCACCGCGAGGTTGTGGGCCTCGATATCTCGACGGCGCTCCTTGGCGACGGCGATCCGCCGTTCACCTTCGTACAGGCCGATATGCGCGACATTCCGCTCGACGAGAAGTTCGACCTCATCGTCGCCGCGAACGACCCGTTCGCGCATCTCCTCGACGACGACGACCGATGGATGGCAGTCGCGGAGGCGCGCCGCCTGCTCGCGCGTGACGGCCTTCTCGTGATCGATGGGGTGTACGTTCCCCCGCAGGACGACGCGACCGCGTCAATGCCGGCCGGGCTCGTCCGCGAGCGAGCGATCGCTCCGAACACGCGGCTGCGCGAGGTTTGGCGCGGCGCCGGAGAGCATCGCTACGACGCGCGCTATGAATATCTCCACGACGGTGAGGCGCCGGTAGTCGCGGAAGCTCGGCTCCGCGCGTGGCATTGCGGCGAGGACGCGCTCCGCGAATGCGGGGCGCGCATCGCAGGGGCGCTCGACGAGCGCGACTTCGATCCGTGGGGGTCGCGCCTCGTCGCTGTCGTACCGGGCTGGTCGTGAAGCTACGCCACCCCGTTGTGCGGGGTCATCCGCTGCACGCCATGAGCACGGATCTTCCCATTGGGATCCTCCCGCTGGCGTTCGCCGCCTCCGTCGCGGCGCGTCTGCGGGGATCGCGTGGCGTTTCGTTCGCGGCCGATGCCGCGACCGTCGCCGCGGTCATCTCGGTCGCGCCGGCGGTGCTCCTCGGGTGGTGGGAATGGCTGACCATTCCCGCCGAGCACGAGGTGCATCGCCCGGCGACGACCCACGGGCTCACGAACTCGGCGGCGGCCGCCTTCGTGGTCGCGGCGATGTGGCGTCCGACGCGGGTCGAGGCGCTCGCCACGGCTGTAGCGCTCATGTCAATCGGTGCGTGGATCGGCGGCGACCTCGTGTATCGGCTCGGCTGGCGCGTGCGCAAAGCTGAGCTTCTGGAGGGGATCGAAGAAGGGAAGACCCTCGCCGAGGCCGAGCGCGCGCTCGACAGGTTCGAGCGCGAGGAGACCCTGCTCGCGCCTTAGCGAGCGCCTCCGTTCTGCTGCCCGGCGAGCACGCGCACCGCGGCGGCGACACGCTCGCGAAGCGGTGGTACGGGCTCGTCGCGCACGTCGACCTCGTCGCTCTCCGTCGGGCTGACCCGCAGCCGCACCTGCAGCAGCAGCCGATAGAGGATCTCCCATTCCTCGAAGTCGAGGTCGGCCCTCTTGAGGTCGGCGCCGATCGTCTCGAGCTCCCCGTCGCCGCGAGCGGATCGCGCGAGCCGGTCCTCGAATACCTGCGCCTCTTTCGTCCAGGTCTGATATGCCTCCGTGAAGGTGAGCTCACGCACGATCGCGGCACGGGCATGCGCGAGCGTCCGCGACTTGCCGAGCATCGCGAGATCCATGGGATGCAGCGTCATCTCGAACTCGGGGTGCGCGAGCTGCGACAACCTCGTCGGCACGAGCGTGCGCACGCTCTCGCCGCCGAGCACCGCGAGCACCTTACCCGGCACCTCGTACGCCCAGGGTGCGCGGCGGCGCCTCACATTGATTCCCGCGCGCTCGAGCGCGCCGGCGAGATCGGCCACCACGCGCTCGTAGCGGCCTGGCTTGACCGCGATGGGAACGTGCACGCTGTCCCAGCGCTTGGCGAGCGCGCGGAGCTTGCCGATCGGCGCGACGAACATCATCCATGCGATGACGACGAACAGCGCGAGTGCGTTCGGATAGCCGCGTAGCACCGTCGCGGCGAGAGCGCGGCCGCGAGGGCGCTTGTCAGCGTCGGGAAGACGTGAGCTGAGTGCGCCGACGACGAGCGGGAGGACGACGGCGAGCGCAAGCATGACGAGGCGGACCCAGGGATGGAGCCAATCGGGGACGGTGAACAGCCCGAACACGAACGTCGCGAAGGACGGCAGCGCGATGCCCGCGAGGACGATCGGCCACGCGACCGACGCGCCGGCCATACCCGAAAGGAACAGCTGCCGATCCTTCGGCACGCGCCCGAACAACACGATCGTCGCCCAGTTGAACGCGAGACCGAGCACGCGACCGAGCTGTCGTCCGATGAACGCAAACACGACACCGATGGGTAGCACGGCTGGTTATCCAGCACGGCTCGTGCCCGTGACTACGCGCGTTCGCCGACCGATCTAGATCGCTTCGGCGAGCAGCTCCTCGATCAGAGACTCGGTGCGTTCGTACTGGCTTCACGCGTGGCCGCACGTTCTGGCAGTTCACGCATGCGAACGTCCAGACCCACACCAGCACGACCTTTCCGCGCAAGGCCGTTAGCGTCAGCGGTCCCGAGTTCAGCCATTCGCTGATGCCCCGCCGGGCGCGATCGCGTGCGCGATGTTGATTCTCAACGGGTTGCCGCGACGCGGACTCCGAACGCGATGAGGACTGCGCCGGTCG
>Ga0209474_10000579_pt1 | contig 39431 bp, 34 predicted proteins | sample GraSoiAngelo_145_FD_185902 | JGI IMG/M metagenome (GOLD analysis project Ga0209474, IMG submission 185902) | Grasslands soil microbial communities from the Angelo Coastal Reserve, California, USA - 14_1009_05_20cm (SPAdes) (version 2) | ecosystem: Environmental > Terrestrial > Soil > Grasslands...
GTGCCGGTGAAATCGAAGACGCGGCCGCTCAAGGGACAGATCGCCGTCGTCGCGGGCGCGACGCGCGTGGCAGGCGCGGTCGTCTACCGCTCGATCATTTCGGCGTGACCGAGGCGAACTGGCGCGACGGCGCGAAGAAGGAGGGCAGCAAGGCAGAAAAGCAGCAGGGCAGAAATTCAACGTTCGAGCCTTCCTACCTCGCACTCCAGCCTTCTTGCCCTTCAGCCTTGAACTCCTGCCCTTCTGCCTTCCTGCCTTCCTGCCTTCCTGTCTTCCTGTCTTGCCATGATCACCGGAGTATCGCGGCCGCGCGCGTGAGCGCCGCCGCGAGGCGCGCCACCTGCTCGTCCAGCCGCTTGCGATCGCCGGCCTCGATCGATTCGGTGACGCCCGGCAGCACTTCCGCCGCATAGGTCGGCTTCGGCGCGTACAGCAGATGGCGGTACCACGGACGGTCGGGAATGCCGGCCGGATCGAGGAACGCGCGCTCCGCGCGCATGAGCATCGAGTCTGCCGCCGCGGCGGCCGCCGCCGTCGGCGGGCCGGCGGCGAGCATCGCATCGACGCGGCGCCCGGCCTGTTCGGCGGCCGCGGCGAACTTCTCGGCGGCGTCGGCCGCCGCGCGAAGCGCCGGCTTGTCGCCCGCGGGCGCCGCGTTGGCCGTCTCCGCGACGAACTCGCGCACGCGCGCCGCCGTCGATCGGTAATCGAGCGGCACGACGTCGGCGTTCGCGAGGCGCAGCGCCATCACGCCCCAGACGCGCGCCATCGCCGCGTGCCTTTGGAATCCGGGATCGCCGAATTTGTTCACCCACGCATGGTTGTCGTAGACGGAGTGGTACACGCCGTACGGCCCCGCGAACGAGAGATCGGCGATCGGCACGCCGAGAAAATTGAGGAAGACGGTGTAGTCCGACCCGCTGCCGAGGCGGTTCGTGACGAGCTTCGCCTCCTCCGTCTTCACGTCGAGCACGTCCCGGGCGCTCTCCGCGACGAGATGATTGAGCGCCGGCACCGCGGACACGTTGAAGTCCGGGCCGGAGGTTGCCATGTCCACGTTGAGATACGCGACGGCGCGGACGCCGAGCTCGCGCGCGTGCTGCTCGCCCCACTCGGTGGACGAGGTGAGCGTGAACTCCTCGGCGTCCCAGTTCGCGAACACGATCGTGCGCTTCGGCCGCACGCCCTGGCGCGCCAGCGCGCCGAGCGATCGCGCCAGCTCCATCATCGATGCCGTACCGCTCGACGGATCCACGCCGCCGTACACCCACGCGTCGCGGTGGTTGCCGACGATGACGAACTCGTCGGGGGAGGTGTTGCCGGTGATGCGCGCCGTCACCGTCCAGATCGGCCGCACCTTGTCGTCCATCCGCACGCGCAGGTGGACGCGGGTCGAGCCGTCGCCGACGCGGTATTTGATCGGCAGCCCGCCCTGCCAATTCGCCGGCGCCGCCGGGCCCGCGAGCGCCTGCAGAATCACGCGCGCGTCGCGCCACGAGAGCGGCGCGCTCATGATCTTCGGCAGCGACGCCGCGTCGGCCGCCGCGATGCGCCGCGCGCCGGGGACCGACGCCCAGCCTGGCGTCAGCGGATCGCCCGGCACGCGAAAGTCGTACACGATTCCGCCGCGCTGGATGTGGCTCTCCGGCCCCCACGGCCCCGCGGGGTACGTCTTGCCCTTCTTGTAGCCGTCCTCGGCGGGATCGGAATAAATCAGGAGGCCGGCCGCGCCGCGGCGTTCCGCCGTCAGCGCCTTGAAGCCGCGGTAGCTGTACGGCATCGAATACCGGACGAGCGCGATCTTTCCCTTCACGTCGATGCCGCGGCTCGCGAGCCAGTCGTAATCCGCGGGGTTGCCGCTGTTCGCGTAGACGACCGGAGAGGTGACGTCGCCCGACGCCGAGTACGCGTGGTACGCGACGCCGACGTCGCGTGCCGAATACGGATCGCCCTCGACGGCGTCCTCCTTGAGCGTCGCGCGCCAGTTGCGCGCCGGCATCTCGACGGCCACGTCGGTCGCGTAGGGCAGCAGCACGTCGTGCTCGACGATCTCCACCTGCTCGAGGCCGTACTCGCGCCATCGATCGCGCACCCATTCGGCGAGAAAGCGATCGCGCGGCGTGCCGGCGACATGCGGCTCTGCCGTCAGCAGCGCATGGATTTCACGAGCCCTTTCGGGCGACGGAAGGGCGAGGAAACGTCCTTCCGTCGCCCGTTCATTGATGGCCGACCGTGCGCTGAATCCATAGATGTTCGATGTCGGGGAGCGTTGGGCGCTGACGGAGCCAAGGACACAGAGGAAGAGAACAGAGGACGCAAAGAAAGAGCACCAGCGCGGCAGGCGAACAGACGGAAGGGAGAGGCGTCGCGGTATGCCTGCTGCCGGTGGGAACGTCCTCACCTGACGGCCCTCAGGATTTCGCGGGCGGCGAGCGCGCCCGAGCGGCCGTCGAGGCCGGTGCCGGGATGGGTGCCGCAGCCGCACAAGTACAGATTCTTGATCGGCGTCGCGTAGCGCGCCCATCCGAGCAGCGGCCGCGTGACGAACAGCTGATCGAGCGCGAGCTCGCCGTGGAAGATGTGGCCGCCGGTCAGGCCGTAGACGCGCTCGAGATCGAGCGGGGTGATCACCTCGCGCGCAACGACCGAGGCGGCGAAGCCGGGCGCGTAGCGCTCGATCGTCCGCGTCGCGACCGCGCCGAGCCGATCGCGTTCGGCGTCCCACGTCGCGCCGCGCAGATGATACGGCGCGTACTGGACGTAGGCCGACACGACGTGCTGCGCCGGCGGCGCGAGCGACGGATCGACGACCGACGGAATCCGCAGCTCGATCAATGGCTCCTCGGCGAGCGCGCCGTACTTCGCGGCGTCGAACGCGCGCTCGATCGAGTCGACGTCGGCCGCCAGCCGCACGCGGCCCGACAAGGCGAACACCCGCTGCGCCGCGTCCACGCGTGAGAGGCCGAGGAAGGGCGGCAGCGACGACACGGCGTAGTTCACTTTCGCCAGCGTCCCGTGCGCGCGGATGTTCTGCACGCGGCGGATGAACTCCGGCGCCAGATGCATCGGATCCACCAGGCCGAGGAGCGTCCGCTTCGGATCCGCGTTCGAGACGACGATGCGCGCGGAAAGCTGCTCGCCGCTCGCGAGCGTGACGCCGCCAACCGCGTCGCCGCCGACGTCGATGCGCGCCACCTCGGCGTCGGTCCTGATCTCGACGCCCGCCGCGCGCGCGGCCGCCGCCAGCGCGTCGGCGATCGCGCCTTCGCCGCCCTGCGCGAACCAGCCGGTTGCGAGCGGATGGCCTTCGCCCGCGCCGAGCAGCAGCAGCAGCGCCGCGCTGCCCGCCGACCGCGGGCCGAGAAACGATCCGAGCACGCCGCCCGCGGCGACCGCGGCGCCGAGCGGCTCGCTCTCGAACCACTCCGCGACGAGATCGGCAACCGCCATCGGCATCCAGCGCACGAGGCGGTACGCGTCGGCCTTTCCGAGGGCGCGAAAGCGGCGTCCCGTCTTCAGGAGCTCGATCAGATCGCCGCCTGACGGATCGTCGATCGACGGCGGCGCCGCGTCGACGAGCGCCCCGAGGACGCCCGCGATCTTCCCGAAGCTGCGCAGGAAACGCGCGTACCGGTCCGAGTCCCTGGCCGAGAAGGCGCGGATCTCGACGGCCGCGCGCGCCGCGTCGCGCCACAGGACGAGCGCGGCGCCGTCTTTGGTCGGCGCGTAGACGTCGGCGGCCGGCCTCGAGATCGTCAGGCCGTGGCGCTCGAGCGCGAGCGCCCGGACGATCGCCGGGCTGAGCGCCGCCGCGTGCGCGAGCGTCGTACACCGGAATCCCGGCGCGATCTCGCTCGTCCGTGCGCAGCCGCCGACCCGGTCGGTGCGCTCGACGACGAGCGTCCTGCGCCCCGCCTTGGCGACGAGCGCCGCCGCCACCAGCCCGTTCACGCCGCCGCCGACGACGATGACGTCGTGCCTCGTCACGCGGCGGAACCACGAAGACACGAAGAAACACGAAGAACACGAAGATCTCTTTGTACAAAACAAAAGAGCATCAGAATCTTCGTTTCTCTTCGTGCCTTCGTGGTTCCGTCTCTCACGCGGTGCGCCCCAGGATGCGCAGCGCGGCGTTGCGGCCGGGAGCGCCCATGATGCCGCCGCCGGGATGCGTCGCCGATCCGCACATCCACAGGTTGCGGATCGGCGTCTGATACTGCGCCCATCCGGGAATCGGTCGCGCGAAGAACAGCTGCTCGAGCGTCAACTCGCCCTGGAAGATGTTGCCCTCGGTGAGGCCGAACTCGCGCTCGAGGTCGAGCGGCGTCACCACCTGGCGGTGCAGGATGATGTCGCGGATGTTCGGCGCGTACTCCGCCAGCGTGTCGATCACCGCGTCGCCGAACGCCTCGCGCTGCTCGTCCCACGTTCCCGACGCGAGCTTGTACGGCGCGTACTGCACGAAGCACGAGAGGATGTGCTTGCCCGGCGGCGCGACCGACGGATCGGTCAGCGTCGGAATCACCATGTCGATGTAGGGCCGCCGCGAGAACTCGCCGTACTTCGCCTGATCGTAGGCGCGCTCCATGTAGTCCACGCTCGGCGAGATCGACAGCGCGCCGCGCAGGTGCGGGCCGTCGCCCGGCAGCGCCGTGAAATTCGGCAGCGCGTCGAGCGCGAGGTTCACCTTGCCCGACGATCCGCGGAACTTGTAGCGGCGCACGTCCTCGACGAAGTCGTCCGGCAGCTCCGACGGATCCATGAAGCGCAGGAACGTGAGGTTCGGGTCGACGCTCGAGAGCACCATGTCGGCGCGGAGCTCGTCGCCGCTCGCGAGCACCACGCCGTACGCGCGGCCGCGGCGGACGTCGATGCGCGCCACCGGCGCCTCGGTGCGGATCTCGACGCCCGCCTCGCGCGCCGCCGACGCGATCGCGTTCGAGATCGCGCCCGTCCCGCCGCGCGCGAAGCCCCACGAGCGGAAGGCGCCGTCGATCTCGCCCATGTAGTGGTGCAGCAGGACGTACGCCGTGCCGGGCGAGCGCACGCCGAGAAACGTTCCGATGATCCCCGACGCCGCCATCGTCGCCTTGAGCACGTCGGTCTCGAACCACTGGTCGAGGAAGTCGACCGTGCTCATCGTCATCAGCTGGACCTGGTTGTAGCGGTCCTCGTCGGCGAGGCCGCGGAAGCGGCGGCCGAGGAAGAGGAGCTTCATCAGCTCGCGCGGATCGAGCGACAGCGGATCCGGCGGCGTCATGTTCAGGATCGGCTTGACGAAGCGCGCCATCTCGATCATCGCCGTGCCGTACTCGTCGTACGCCTCGGCGTCGAGCTTCGAGTGCCGCGCGATCTCGCGGCGCGTCTTCGCGTGATCGTTCACGCGCCACAGGTAGTCGCCGTTCGGCATCGGCGTGAAGGTGCCGTCGAGCGGCAGGATCTCGAGGCCGTGCCGCGGCAGATCGAGATCGCGGATGATCTCCGGCCGCAGCAGCGAGACGACGTACGAGCAGACCGAGAATCTGAAGCCGGGAAAGACTTCCTCGGTGACGGCGGCGCCGCCGAGGACGTGCCGCCGCTCGAGGACGAGCACCTTTCGTCCCGCCCGAGCGAGATACGCCGCGGCGGTGAGCCCGTTGTGGCCGCCGCCGATCACGATCGCGTCGTATTTCATCGCTGATTACGCCGATCCGCGTACTCCGCGGATTTGTACACCATCCCGCCTTTCATCACGAACACGACGCGCTCGAGCGCGGTGATGTCCCGCAGCGGATCGCCGGGCACCGCGATCAGATCGGCGAACTTCCCCGCCTCGAGGGTCCCGATGCGGTCGCTCCAGCCCATGATCTCCGCCGCCGTTTTCGTGGCGGACAGAATGGCGGCCATCGGCGACTGCCCGAGGCGGACGCGGTAGCCGAACTCGCGCGCGTTCTGCCCGTGGGGCACGACGGCGGCGTCGGTCGCGAAGCCGATCGGCAGCCCGGCCTTCAGCACGAGCTGGAACGACTTGTCCTTGATCTGCGCGATCTCCTTCGAGCGCGCCTTCTCCGAGTCGGGCACGGTCGGGTCGCCCGAGATCGATTCGCTCGTGTAGAGCGTCGGCACGAAGTACGCGTGATGCGTGCGCAGCAGCTCGACCGCCTCGTCGTCCATCATGCTGCCGTGATCCACCGTGCGCACGCCGGCGCGGATGCCGGCTTTGATGCCCTCGTTGCCGTGCAGGTGCGCCGCGACGTGTCTGCCCCACCGCGCCGCTTCCTCCACCGCGACGTGCATCTCCTGCTCGGTGTACTGCTGCGATCCGGGCGGCGCGCCCTTCGACAGCACGGCGCCGGTGCCGAGGATCTTGATGAAGTCGGCGCCCTGCTTCAGGTTCGTGCGCACCGCCTTGCGGATTTCGTCCGGTCCGTCCGCGAGGTTGCGCACGATCGGCACGTCCACGAAGATCGAGAACTGCCGCGCGTCGCCGGCGCCGCCGGTCGGCGAGACGTAGTTGCCCGCCGCCATGAGCCGCGGCCCGGGCACGACGCCGGCGTCGATCGCCTTGCGCAGGTCGATGTCGGTGTACGGCCACGTCGGGCCCATGTCGCGGCAGCTCGTGAAGCCGGCCATCAGCGTGACGAGCGCGTTGTGCGCGCCGTGCAGCGCCGCCTCGCCGGGCGTTGTCTTCAGCAGCTCGTCCTCCCAGTGCACGCCGGTGCTCGTCAGATGCGTGTGGAGATCGACGAGCCCGGGCAGGATCGTCGCGTCGCCGAGATCGATCACGCGCGCGCCGGCGGGCACGGCGCCGCCGACCGCCGCGATGCGATCGCCTCGGATCGTCACGAGGCCCGGCGTCGCAATCGCGTCGCTCGTGGCCGTGATCATCCGCGCGGCGCGGACCACTAAAATCGGCGGCGCCGCCGTCTGCGCGAGGCACGTGCACGCAATGACCGCGATGATGAAACGTTTCATGATGGCCCCTCTGCGCGTCCTTCGCGTCTCCGCAGCCTTTGCCCCCTCTGCGTTCTCGGGCCCTTACTATAATCGCGGCATGCCGATCGGCACGGCCGTCCACGCGCGCACCTTCGCGCTGGCCGAGAGCCTGAACTACCGCGAGTGGTCCGGCTTTTACGCCGTCAGCGCGTACGAGACGCACCACGAGCACGAATACAACGCGATCCGGAACGCGTCGGCGTTGATCGACGTCTCGCCGCTGTTCAAGTACATGGTCCACGGCCGCGACGCCGTAAGGCTCGTCGACCGCGTGATCACGCGCGACGCGGCGAAGCTCGCGGTCGGCCAGGTCTACTACACGCCGTGGTGCGACGAGCGCGGCAAGGTGATCGACGACGGCACGGTGACGCGCGTGGAAGAGGACGTCTTCCGCTGGACCGCCGCGGATCCGAGCCTGCGATGGCTCACGCAGAACGCCGTCGGCCTCGACGTCGCGATCGACGACGTCTCGGAGCAGATCGCCGCGCTCGCGCTCCAGGGTCCGACCTCCGGACGTCTGCTCCGGGCGGTCGCGAACGCCGACATCAACGGGCTGAAGTATTTCCGCATGACGACCGGCTCGATCGGCGGCGTGACGGTCGACATCTCGCGCACCGGCTACACCGGCGATCTCGGCTACGAGATCTGGATGCCGTGGGATCGCGCCGTCGGCGTGTGGGACGCGCTGATGGCGGGCGGCCGTCCCTTCGACATCCGCCCCGTCGGCATGCTCGCGCTCGACGTCGCGCGCGTCGAGGCCGGCCTCCTGCTCATCGACGTCGACTTCCACAGCAGCAAGAAAGCGCTGATCGAGTCGCAGAAGTACACGCCGTACGAGATGGGGCTCGGACGGCTGGTGCAGCTCGACGGCGCGCCGTTCGTCGGCCGCGCGGCGCTCGCCGACGAGCAGCGCCGCGGCTCCGCGCGGCGGATCGTCGGCCTCGAGATCAACTGGCCGGCGGTGGAAAGGCTCTACGACGCGCTGGGCCTCGCGCCGCAGATTCCCGCGGCGGCGTCGCGCGCCGCGGTGCCGGTGTACGACGTCCTGCGCGGCGGCAGGCAGGTCGGGCGTGCGACGACGACCACGTGGTCGCCGGTCCTGAAGAAGCTGATCGCGCTCGCGACGATCGAGGCGCCGTACTGCGCCGAGGGGACGCCGCTCGATTTCGAGATCACCGTCGAAGCCGTCCGCCACCGCGTGCCGGCCGTCGTCGTCAGGACGCCGTTCTTCAATCCGCCGCGCAAGGTGAAACCTGTCATGGCTGATGGCTGATGGCTGATGGCTTTTTTCACGAGGCCATCGACCATAGCCATCAGCCATCAGCCATCAGCCATGACGGAGCCCCACCACGATGAGCTCGAGGCGTTGATGTGCGAGTATCTCGCCGGCCGCATCGAGGCGTTCGACGGTTTGTACGCGGCGCTCGGCACGCGGCTTCGTGCGTACCTGCTCTCGCTCTGCCGCGACAGCTCGGTCGCCGACGATCTGCTGCAGGAGACCTTTCTGCAGATGCATCGATCCCGGAGAACCTACCAGCCGGGCCGGCCGGTCGCGCCGTGGGTGTTCGCGATCGCGCGCCACGTGTTCCTGATGCATCGGCGCGGCAGCGCGCGGCGCGTACGCTTCCTCGAGCGCGTCGCCGCGGCGGTGGGCGCCGACGACATGATGCGCGACGATCGGCGGGCGCTGGCCGACGTCGACGCCGTGCGCCGCGCGCTTCGCGCCGTGCCCGCGGACCAGCGGCGCGCGCTCGTCCTGCACCACGTCGAAGGGTGGAGCTTCGCCGAGATCGCCGATCGCCTCGGGATCAGATTGAACGCCGCGAAGACGCGCGCGTTTCGCGGGATGCGCAGGATGCGGGAGCAGCTGAAATGAGCGCGCCGAACGCGCTGCGCGATCTCGTCGCGCGCGATCTCGCGCCGGCGCGGCCGCTCGCGCCGCCCGCCGTGCGGGCGCTCGCGCTCGTGCCGATCGCCGCGGCCATCGTCGCGTCGGTGCCGGCGCTGTACGAGCTCAGGCCCGACCTGCCGTCCATCGGCGCGCTGCGCGCCTTCGGCTTCTCGATCGCGCAGGCGATCGCCGGCGTCGCAATCGTCGCGGCGGCGCTGAGGGAATCGGTGCCCGGCCGCCAGTGGCCTCTCGCGCAGGTCATCGCGCTCGTCGCGGGCGGGCTGCTGATGCCGCTTCTGCTGCCAGGCCTCGCCGCGCAGGCGTTCGACGTCGCGCCGCCGCCGGCGGGCGCCGTCCCCGTCGGCGTCGCCTGTTTCCGGACGTCGGCGCTCGCCGCGCTGCCGGCGCTCGCCGCGTCCGCGCTGCTCTCCGCGCGCGCGTTTCCGCTGCGGCCGGCCGTCGCCGGGGCGCTCTACGGTCTCGGCGCCGGCTTGATCGCGGATGCGGGGCTGCGGCTCTGGTGTGAATTCTCGGCGCCGGCGCATGTGCTCGCCGCGCACCTTGGTGCGGTGATCCTGTCGATGGCGCTTGGCGTGGCCGCAGCGCTCGTTTCACGACGACGGTAGCGCAGCCCTTCAGGGCTGCCCGCCGGCCGTTACGCCTCTTTCATGAACGGATAGCGATAATCCTTCGGCGGCGCGAAGTTCTCCTTGATCGTCCGCGCGCTGACCCATCTCACGAGATTCAGCTTCGATCCCGCCTTGTCGTTCGTGCCCGACGCGCGCGCACCGCCGAACGGCTGCTGGCCGACGACGGCGCCGGTCGGCTTGTCGTTGACGTAGAAGTTGCCGGCCGCGTGCCGCAACGCCGACGCCGCCTCGACGATCGCGCGGCGATCCTGCGCGAACACGGCGCCCGTGAGCGCGTATGGCGACGTCGTGTCCACCACCTCCAGCGTCTCGCTCCACCGCGCATCGTCGTAGACGTACGCGGTGACGAGGGGCCCGAAGATCTCCTCGCACAGCAGACGATACGCCGGCTCGGTGGTCTCGACGAGCGTCGGGCTGACGAAGTACCCCTTGCCGCCGTCCACCTTGCCGCCCGCGACGATCGTCGCGCTGCCGCGCGCGTGCTCGATGTAGCCGCTGATCTTGTCGAACGCGCGCTTGTCGATGACCGCGCCCATGAAGTTTCTGAAGTCGCGCACGTCGCCCATCCTGATCTCGTCGATCATCGCGACCATGCGATCGCGGACCTCCTTCCAGAGGGATCGAGGAACGTAGACGCGGCTCACGGCCGAGCATTTCTGCCCCTGGAACTCGAAGCCGCCGCGGACGATCGCGACCGCTAGCGCCTCGGCGTCGGCCGACGGATGCGCGAGGACGAAATCCTTGCCGCCGGTCTCGCCAACGATGCGCGGGTACGAGCGGTAGGTGGACATCGACGCGCCGATCGTCTTCCACATGTCGTTGAAGACTTCGGTGCTCCCCGTGAAGTGGACGCCGCCGAGGTCTCGATGCGAGAGAAGCGTCTTCGAGATCAGGCTCGCGTCGCCGGCGACGAAATTGATCACGCCGGGCGGCATGCCGGCGGCTTCGTACAGCTTCATCAAGTAGTACGCCGAGTACATCGCGCTCGACGCGGGCTTCCAGACGACCGCGTTGCCCATCAGCGCCGGCGCCGTCGGCAGGTTCGCGGCGATCGACGTGAAGTTGAACGGCGTGACCGCGTAGACGAAGCCCTCGAGGCCGCGGTACTCCAGCTGATTCCACATCGTGTGGTCGCTGAACGGCTGCTCCTCGAGGAGCTCCTGCGCATAGTGCGCGTTGAAGCGCCAGAAGTCGATGATCTCGCACGCCGAATCGATCTCGGCCTGGAACACCGTCTTCGACTGGCCGAGCATCGTCGCCGCGTTGATCGTGTCGCGCCACGTCGTGGTGAGGAGCTCCGCCGCCTTCAGCAGCACCGACGCGCGATCCTCGAACGACCACGCGGCCCACTCCTTCTGCGCTTTCTGCGCCGCCTCGATCGCCTGCAGGACGTGCTTCTCGCCCGCCTTGTGGTACTCGCCGAGGACGTGCGTGTGATCGTGCGGCATCACGGCGCGGCCGCATTCGCCGGTCTTGATTTCCTTGCCGCCGATGATGAGCGGCATGACGATCTTCTCGCCGGCCATCGCGTCGAGCTTCGCCTTGAGCGACGCGCGCTCCGGCGTGCCCGGTGCGTACGAGCGGATCGGTTCGTTGACGGGCGGCGGCACGCGCCGGCGCCCATTGAAGACGGCAGGTGACATAACGTTTCAGTATACCGTCATGGCTGATGGCTGGATGGCTGATGGCTATGGTTGATGGCTGATGGGCCATCCACCATTGCCATCAGCCATCAGCCATCAGCCATCAGCCATCAGCCATCAGCCATCAGCCATCAGCCATCAGCCATGACGGGCGCCGCTCACTCCCCGGCGGAGCGGCGCACAATGTGGTCGAAGCTCCAGAGCAGCGCCTCGCGCTCGGAGTACGGCCCCGGCTGATACACGCGCGAGCTGATGCCGGCCTGCGACTGCTCGGAGATCCACCAGTCCTCGCGGTTCGTGCGATCCCAGAATTCCACGGCGTCGTCGATGTGCGCGTCGGGCTTCGCGAGCTCGTCGGGATGGAAATGCCATTCGCACACGATCTCGCTGCGGTCGTGCGCGCGCGGCCACAGCGTGTGCGTCATGACGTAGTCGGGGTGCAGGCTGAGCAGGAAGTTCGGATAGATCGCGTAGTACTCGACGCGCTCGCGCTGCGCCGCGTCGAGGCCCGGCAGCACGTCGCGCCGGCGCCGGCCGTCGACGCTCATCGTCTCGACGCCGTCGCGGAAGCCCATCGCGCCGCCGCAGTAGCACGCCGTGGGCGCCGCGTTGTCGGCGCCGAGATAGTGGTGCAGCTTGTGAAGCGCCGGATGGAGATTCGGGCAGTGGAGGCACTCGTTGTAGTTCTGGACGATCAGCTTCCAGTTCGCTTTCACGTCGTAGACGATGCGGCGGCCGAGGCGCAGCTCGCCCATGCGCCAGGCGGCGAAGCGCTCAGGAAGATCGCCGAGCTGGTCGCGCACGCCGGGCGGGCCTGGCTGGTCGGGCGGGTCTGGCAGGGCGCGGAGGAACACGAAGATATTCCCATCCCACACATCGCAGCCGGCGCGGTGCAGCGGGTACTCCTCTTTGCAGAAGCCGGGCGGCATGTGCGGCGCCGCCACGAGTCGGCCCCGGAGATCGTAGGTCCACGCATGGTACGGGCACTGGATGCGATCGACGAAGTGGCCCTCCGCCGCGTCGCACAACCGCGTGCCGCGGTGGCGGCACACGTTGAACAGCGCGTGAATCGCGCCCGCGCCGTCGCGCGTGACGATGATGCTGTCGTCGGCGAGGGTCCGCGTGAAGTAGTCGCCGGCGTTCGGGATCTGATCGACGCGGCCCGCGCAGATCCAGCGGTTGAAGAAAAAGCGCTCGAGCTCCGCGCGATAGAACTCCGGGTCGGCGTAGAAGCGGCGCGGCAGCGTTGTGTGCATGCAGGTCGCGTCCGAAGCGTTCATGATACAACCGGCCACGATGGCGACGCTGAAGCGCGCGCTCGGCCGCTGGGACCTCACGGCGATCGGCGTGAATTCGGTGATCGGCGGCGCGATCTTCCTGTGGCCCGCGCAAGTAGCCGCGCAGGTCGGCGCGTGGAGTCCGCTGGGCTTCATCACCATCGGCCTCCTGTCGCTGTCCGTCGCGCTCTGCTTCGCCGAGGTGAGCAGCCGCTTCGACGCGACCGGCGGACCGTACCTCTACACCCGCGCGGCGTTCGGCGATTTCGTCGGCTTCGAGGTCGGGTGGATGCTGTGGTTCGCGCGCGCGGCAAGCCAGGCGAGCATCATGGCGGCCATGGCCGTGGCGCTCGGCTACTATTTCCCGGCGGTCACGGCCGGGTGGCCGCGCGCGCTGTTTCTCTCCGTGCTCACGATCGTGCTTGCCGGCATCAACGCCAGCGGCGTTCGGCAGGGCGCGATCGTCGTCAACGGGCTGACGATCGCCAAGCTCGCGCCCCTTGCGGTGTTCGTCGTGATGGGCCTTGCCTTCATCGAGCCGCACCGGCTGACCACGCTGCCCTCGATCACGATCCAGCAGGCCCTGACCGCGGGGCTGCTGCTCATCTTCGTCTACGGCGGCTACGAAGTGGTGCCGGTGCCGGCCGGCGAGGCGCTCGATCCGCGGCGCGACGTGCCGTTCGCGATGATCGCCACGATCGTGTCGGTCGCGATCGTCATGACGCTCGTCCAGGTGGTCGCGCAGGGCGTCCTGCCGAACGTCGCCGACCACGCGACGCCGATCGCCGACGCGGCGGCGGCGTTTCTCGGCGCCGGTGGGGCGCTGCTGATCGGCATCGGGTCCGTCGTGTCGATGGCCGGGACCAACATGGGACACGTGCTGAGCGGCTCGCGCATCATCTTCGCGCTCGCCGAGCGCGGCCAGCTGCCGGCGGCGCTCGCGCGGATTCATCCGCTGTTTCGAACGCCGGTGAATGCCATCACGTTCACGTCAGCCGTCGCGTTGGCGCTTGCCGTATCCGGCTCGTTCGCTGCGATCGCCGTCGTCAGCGTGCTGGCGCGGCTCGTCGTGTACGGCGGATCGGCGGCGGCGACGCTGCGGCTGCGATCGCATGCGTCCGGTGCGCCGGAGGCGAAGCCGGCGACATTCGTCGCGCCGCTCGGGCCGACCGCGCCCATCGTCGCGATGTGCGTGTGCGCCGCGCTCGCCGCGGGCGCCACGCGGGACCAACTGATCGGCGGCGCCGCGGCCCTGATGATCGGCGCGCTCTTCTTCGCCGCCGCGCGCCGCAGGAATTAGGAAGTAAGCGCCCAAATTCTTAATTGCGCCTGCGGCGGCAGCGAAGTCATCGCCGCTCGGTATTCCCGCCGCTGACGACGATGCCGATGCGCTCGCCGGCGCGCGGGACGTATGCGCCGGAGTGGAGCGCCGCGAACGCCGCGGCGCCGCCGGGCTCGACGACGAGCCGCAGCGCGTCCCACATCGTCTGCTGCGCGGCGCGGATGGCGTCGTCGGTGACCAGCACGACGCGGTCGACCCACTCGCGCGCGATCGGGAACATCAGCTCGCCGACGCGGCGGGGCGCGAGCGAGTCGGCGGCGATGCTGCCGGCGGGCGCGTCCACCGGCCGCCCGGCGCGCATCGCGTCGTGGAGTGTCGGCGCGCCCTCGGGCTCGACGGCGACAACACGCGCGGCGCCGCGGTACCAGGCGGCGATCCCGCCGATGAGCCCGCCGCCGCCGACCGCGACCAGCACCGTGTCGAGATCCGGCGTCTGGCTCTCGAGCTCCAGGCCGACCGAGCCCTGGCCGAGCAGCGTCTCGATCTGATCGAACGCGTGCACCTGCAGTGCGCCGGACCGCGCGGCCCACGCCTCGCTCGCGACGAGCGCGTCGGCGTACCGATCGCCGCCGACGACGAGATCCGCGCCGTAGGACTGGATGCGCGCAATCTTCGCGGGCGAGGAGATGGTCGGGACGAAGATCTTCGCCGCCGTCTTCAGCGTCATCGCCGCGAAGGCGACAGCCGTGCCGTGGTTGCCGCCGGACGCGGCGACGACGCCCGCGGCCGGCACCTCGCGCGTCAGCAGGTTCGTGAAGGCGCCGCGAGTCTTGAACGATCCGGCGCGCTGCAGCAGTTCCAGCTTGAACGTTAGCCGGAATCCGGCGAGGCCGACGTCGGCGCCGTCGACGTCCACGACCGGCGTGCGGCGGATGTAAGGCGCAATGACACCGTAGACGCGCTCGATGGCAGCGCGGTCGATCGCAGCCGTCATGCCGCGTATGTTGACAGACGACGAGCGGCCGGCGGAACTCGTGGCGATTCCGCTACGGCTTGACGGAGTACTTCGTAAACGCGCCGCCCGCCTGGGTTATCGAGTTCGGCCCTTCCGCGGCGTAGACGTTGCCGTCGGCGTCCACCGCCACACCCTCGCCCGCCGTGCCCTGATACACGCGGTCCTCACGGTCGAACGGCGGAATGAACCCGGTCACGCGGTCCTCGCCGACCGGGCCGATCCGGACGCCGTCACGCCAGTTCGGGTGGTTGTACGGGCCCGACTCCGAGTCGATTACATACACAGTGTCGCCCTTGATGAACAGGCCGCTCGGGCGGCCGAACGTGTAGCGCGACTCGAGGTACGTTCCGTTCTGATCGAAGATCTCGATGCGGTGGTTGCCGCGATCGGCCACCCACAGCCGGCCTCGCGAGTCGAACACGAGCGCGTGGGGCGTGCGGAATTCGCCGTGGCGCACGCCGATCCCGCCCCACGACTTGATGAATTTTCCATCGGACGAGAACTTGCTGATGCGCGACGTCGCACCGCGCTTGAGGCCCTCGCTGACGGCGGCCGGCGTCGTCATGCCCTGCGCGTCGTGCCCGTCGGCCACGTAGATGCTGCCGTCGGGGCCGACGACGACGTCGTTTGGCTGGTTGAACTGACCGTCGGCGTTGCCCGGCTTCCCCGCGATGCCGAGACTCAGAAGCTTTTCGCCCTTCGGGCTGAACTTGTGCACCTGATGACCCTTGGTGCCCGCCTTGTTGCCCGAGAAATCGGCGATCCACACGTTGCCCTGTTTGTCCACCGCGATGCCGTGCGGCGTCACCATCACGCCCTTGCCGAAGTTCGCGAGCACGGCGCCGGTCTTCCGATCGAATTTGAAGATCGGATCGAGCGGCGTGTTGTCGCAGTCGACCGGACCGCCGCCGGCCGTCCCCGCGCCGCAGCGCTCGTAGGCCCAGACATTGCCGTCGGCGGGATCGATGTCGATGCCGGCCGTCGTGCCCCACTTGCGGCCAGCCGGCAGCTGACCCCAGTTCCGCGTCACATTCGGCGCCGGGTTCGGCAGTCCCTCGCCGGTGACCGCATTGGGCGCCGACGCGCGCCGGCCGTTCGACGCTGCCGCCTGCGCGTCGGCGCGGATGTCGATCGTCTGCGTGACGAGTAGGACCGCACCGCCGAGGGCGAGAACAGGCAGCAGGACGCGTGAGAGTGCCATGGCAGGCTCCTTCGTTGGGCTGATAGTAGATCCGATTCGTTCGGGCCGTTGCAAGAGTGTCGGTGGAGTCGGTGGAGCGCTCTCGAAGCGCGCTGCCTCGCTCACCCCGCCAACGCCTTCGCCGCGACTATCGCCGCCGCCATTGCGAGCTTGTGATCCTTGTTCCATGGCGGCCCGACGGCCTGCCGCACGTGGAGGAAGTGAGCGCCATCCCACACCTTCTTCGGGTCGTACCAGTGGACGGGCCAACCGCGCGCCTCGGCCGCGGAGGCCAGGGCCGTGCGGTACATCACCCAATCGGCGACGTTCTGAGCGCGGTAATCCGTGAGTCGTTCGGCAATCGCCGCAGGAAGCTGCGGGCGACTGCGAAGGGCGACGCCGAGGATGCGCGGCACCGCCGTCGCGACCGCGTCGAGCGCGAGCCTCGCATGTCTCTCCGCCGAAACACGCACGCGCTCGATCAATGCGACGGCCTCGTCCAGCGGGAGCCCCTGGGCGTCGTGGTGATGGGGAAGTTTCGGCAGGCCCTCGTCCACAAGTTCTACGCGACGGCGGTCGAGGAGCGTCCCATCGGGCGCCACCGTCACGAGTACCGCCCAACCGCCGTGATCCGATACCCCGATGATGCCGCCGTTGTTCGACATGATGTGTATTCCCGTCTGACTACGCTCGCTCGAGCTCTTCAACCTCTTGACACCCTAAATGACCGGCGCGATCATCAGCCAGTCATTTAGTACACCTAGAGGAGAGGCGTGGAAAAACTGGACGTTCCGCAAGGCACGCTCGACCTGATGATCCTGACGATTCTCGCGCGCGAGCCGATGCACGGCTACGGTATCTCGCAGCGGCTGGCTGTCCTCAGTCACGAGCAATTCCACGTCAATCCCGGATCGTTGTTTCCGTCGCTGTACCGCCTCGAGCAGGACGGCAAGTTGAAAGCCGAGTGGCGGCCGACGGAGAACAATCGACGGGCTAAGTACTACCGCCTCACCGCCGCTGGCCGGCGTCAGCTCGAACAGCACCGCGAACGGTGGAACCGCGTGTCTTTCGCCGTGGCGAGCGTGTTGGAGGGCGCGTGACGATCCTGCGCCGGCCGAGTAGCGACACTGCTTCGCTACGCCAGCAGGCGCTCGAGCTCCTCGGGATGGCCGGCGCGCGTCAGCGCGTCCTTCCGATCGACGAGCCCGCGGCGCACGAGATCGCTGAGCGACTCCTCGATCGTGAACGATCCCTGCTTGCGCGTGATCGTGATCTCCTGATGCAGATGCTGCAGCGCGTTCTTCCGCACGTGCTGCCGCGCGCCGTAGCCCACTATCAATAGCTCCGCCGCCGGAATCCGGCCGCCGCCGACGCGCGGCATCAGCGTCTGCGTGAGCACGGCGGCCAGCGCCATCGCGAGCTCCTGCCGCACGGTGTTCTGCCGTTCGACCGGAAACGAGTCCGAGATCCGCGCCACCGTCGTCGCGACGTCGGTCGTGTGCAGGCTCGAGAACACGAGGTGCCCCGTCTCGCCCGCGGCGACCGCGATCTGCATCGTCTCCGGATCGCGCATCTCGCCGACGACGATCACGTCGGGCGCCTGGCGGAGCGCGCCGCGCAGCGCGGTCGGGAAATCGGGCGCGTCGACGCCGATCTCCACCTGTTCGATGATCGAGCGGCGATGGGCGTGCTCGAACTCGATCGGATCCTCGATCGTGATGATGTGGCGCGCGTCGCGCAGGTTGATCTCGTTCACGAGCGCCGCCAGCGTCGTCGTCTTGCCCGAGCCGGTGGCGCCGCCGACGAGCACGAGCCCGCGGGGGAGCCGCGTCAGCGCCTCGACGTTCGGCGGCAGGAGCAGCGACGCGAAGCGCGGCGGCACGCTCGGCAGGCGGCGGATCGCCGCCGCAGTGCGGCCGCGCTCGTGATGGAGGTTGATGCGGAACCGGCCGAGATCCGGCGAGCGATACGAGCCGTCGGCGATGCCGCGCTCGTGGTACTGCCGCCGCGCGTGCGGCGGCAGCGCCGGCAGCACGGCGTCCTGAATCTCCTCGCTGCCGAGCGGGCCGCCGAACGTCGGCTCGAGGGCGGCGACGAGGCCGTCGACGCGAATCGACGGCGGCGCGCCGGCGACGAGCAGCAGATCGCTCGCCGATCGCTCGACGACCTGCTCGAGCCACGCGCGCAGCCGGATCATCTGCTCGCCGGCGTCCGCCGGCTCCGGCGCGCCGGCGTTCAGCTCGCTGACGAGCGCGTCGAGGTCCTCGTCTTCGCTCATGCGCGTTTCGGCGCGCGCACGGCCGCCGCCCTCGCGGCGGGCGCCGCGATGAGCGGCGCATTGAGAAATCGCGACAGCGGAAGCACCGCGCGGAACGTCGCCAGCAGCGTCGGGTAGAACTTCGGGCTCGCGGCGAACGCCGCCGGGAACTCCGCGCCGGCGATGAAGTGGCGGAACTTGAGGTACTCGGCCGCGACATGATCTTTCGGGAAGCCGCGTGGCACGCGCGACAGCTTCTCGCCCTGGAGCGTGATCGCGCGGCGGAAGGCCGGCGATTCGACGATGGCGCGCAGCTGACGGACGTTCCCGGCGATGTGTTCGCGCACGGCCTGGAGCTGCGGCGGCTGCGGCGCGTACATCCCGCCGCCGATCCACACCTCGTCGGTCGAGATGTGAAAGTAGAGGCCGGCGCCCTCGTGCTTCGCCAGGCCGCGCGTTGGAAAAACCGCCGCGACGTGCGTCTTGTACGGCGCCTTGTTCTCCGAGAAGCGTGTGTCGCGGTAAATGCGATACATCGAGATCTTCGGGCTGGCGACGAGCTCCGGCGCAAGCGATCGGAAGTCGGCGGCGAGCCGCTCGACGATCGCGGTCATCGGATCGCGGACGCGCCGCTCGTAATCGTCGCGGTGCGAGTTGAACCACTCGCGGCGGTTGTTCCGCTTCAGCGCGCGCAGGAACCGGAGCGTCTCCGCGCTGAAGCGCGGCGCGGCTGCAGGCATCAGGGCTGCGAGAGAAACGCGCGAATCAGCCGGTTCACCTCAGGCGCCTGCTCGCGCACGACCCAGTGCGTGCCGTCGGGAATCCGCTTCACGGTGAGCTGCGGCACGACGGCGTCGAGGCCGTTCAGGTTGTTGGTCAGGAGCGCGGTGTCCTTCTCGCCCCAGATGACCAGCGTCGGCACGCGGACGACGAGCCCGCCCTGAGCCGGGTCGAAGGGCGGCGGCGCCGCATCGGCGGGGCGATCCGACGCGGCAGCCGGGCTCGGCGGTCCGATGCCGGAGGCGCGATAGTAGTTCAACCCGCCCGTGAGCGCGCCCGGCTGCGACCACGCGTCGACGTACATCTGCGTGTCGGCGTCGGTGACGGTGCCGTTCTTCAGGCCGCCGCCGAGCACCATCGACGTCAGCATCGCGTACCCGTTCGCCGACAGCGTCTCCTCCGCCTGCGGTCCGCGAAACAGGAGCATGTAGCCGCTGGCTTTCTGCTGCGCCGGATCGTCGCGCAGCAGGCGGCTGAAGATCGTCGGGTGCGGCGCGTTGACGATCACCAGCCTGTCGAGCATCTCCGGGTGTAGCGCCGCGAATACCCAGGCGACGACGCCGCCCCAGTCGTGCGCGACCAGCGTGAAGCGTTCGCCGCCCGCCGCCTTCAACAACTCGCTCGCGAGCGCGCGCACGTCGTCGGCGAGCTTCGGCACCGCGTACTCCGACAGCTCGCTCGGCTTCGACGACAGGTTGTAGCCGCGCATGTCCGGCGCGACGGCCGTGTGGTCGGTGGAGAATTCCGCCAGCTGGTGCTTCCACTCGTACCAGAATTCCGGGAAGCCGTGCAGGAAGACGATCAGCGGTCCCTTGCCCGCGCGCGCGTAGTGGAGCTTGACGCCGTTGACGTCCGCGTACTCGTGCGCGATCGCCGGCGCGCCCGACTGGAGCGCGCCGGCAACCATCACCACGCCGATGGCCGCGGCGAGCGCGGCGTTCACCGCGGGCCCGCCGACTGCTGCGCGGCCTGCATCTGCGCCATGCGCTCCTGCATCTGGCGCGTCAGGTGCGGGACGACGCCGATGATCCGCTCGATCGTCATCAGCTGCCCGCGATGGTGCATCTCGTGCTCCTTCGCGCCGAGCAGCATCTCGAACCGCGTCTTCGTCCCGCCGCCGCCCTGCGGCGACATCGTCACCGTCTCGGCGAGGACCGATTCGGGCAGCCCTTCGAGGAACTGCGCGAAATTCTCGCCTTCGGATGTCAGGTAGGCGACGAGCTCCGCCTTCGTCCGCGGCTTCTGCTCCTCGGCGGAGAAGCGCTGGAACAGCTCGGCGAAGTTCACCGTCCGCATGTCGGTCACCTTCGTCGAGTGGACGAAATGCTGGAACCCGGTCGAGGCGCCGATGTGCGCGAGCGTCTCCTTGACGCTGCGGCAGTCGGGCGCCGCCTTGAAGTCGTACTTGTTCTCGGGAATGTCTTCCGCGATCTGGACCGTGTTCTTGCGGACGGTGCGAAACGCCGCCGCGAGCTCCTTGCCGCCGTAATACGTCATCGTGCCCTCCTGCGTGTGTCAATTGGACGCGTTTCAAAACTCACACGTAGGGCGACCTTTTCAGGGTCGCCTGGCGAGGCTGAAAGCCTCGCCCTACACGTTTGAAACGCACTCTCAGTACCAGCCAATCGGTTGCTCCGAGAGATTGATGTACACCTGCTTGACGTTCAGATACTCCTCCACGCCCCACTTGCCGAGCTCGCGGCCGATGCCGCTTTGTTTGTAGCCGCCCCACGGCGCCTCGACGTAGGTCGGCTGCATGTGATTCACCCACACGATGCCGGCGCGCAGCTGCTTCACGGTGCGCAGTGCGCGGAAGATGTCGCGCGTCCAGACCGCGGCGGCCAGCCCGTAGTACGTGTCGTTCGCGATCCGCAGCGCGTCGGCCTCGGAGTCGAACGGGATCACCGACGCGACCGGCCCGAAGATCTCCTCGCGCGCGATGCGGTCCGCGTTGTCGACGTCGTAGAAGATCGTCGGCTCGACGAACAGGCCGCGCTCGAAGCCGGCGACCACCGCCGCGCCGCCCCCGACCGCCACCTTCGCTTCCTTCTTGCCGATCTCCTGGTACTGCCGCACGCGATCGAACTGCTCGCGCGAGACGAGCGCCCCCATCTTGGTCCCGCGATCGAGCGGCGGCCCCACCGTGATCGTGCGCGCCTTCTCGACCATCGCGTCGACGAACTTCTTGTAGATCGGCCGCTGCACGAGGATGCGGCTGCCGGCGGAGCAGACCTCGCCCTGGTTGAAGAAGACGCCGAAGAGCGCGCCCTCGACGGCCGGCTCGAAATCGGCGTCGGCGAAAAAAATGTTCGGCGACTTGCCGCCGAGCTCCAGCGAAATCTTCTTCAGCGTGCCGGCGGCGCTGCGCATGATCGCCTTGCCGACTTCCGCGCTGCCGGTGAACGCGATCTTGTCGACGTTCGGATGCGCGACGATCGCCGCGCCCGCCGTCTCGCCCAGGCCGGTGACGATGTTGACGACGCCCGGCGGGAGGCCGGCGTCCGCGAAGCTCGACGCGAGCTCCAGGATCGAGAGGGGCGTCTGCTCGGCCGGCTTGAGCACCGTCGTGCAGCCGGCGCAGATCGCCGGCGCGAGCTTCCACGCCGCCATGAGCAGCGGGTAGTTCCAGGGAATGATCTGTCCGGCGACGCCGATCGGCTCGCGCAGCGCGAGGCTCATCGCGTTGTCGGGCACCGGGATGACGTCGCCGTGGATCTTCGTCGCGAGGCCGCCGTAGTACTCGAAGCAGGTGGCGACGTCGGCGATGTCGAACTCGGCTTCGACGATCGGCTTGCCGGTGTTGCGCGTCTCGAGCTCGGCGAGCTCGGCGGCGCGCGTCCGCACCGCGACGGCGAGCTCGAACAGCACGCGGCCGCGATCCTGCGCCGTCGCGTCCTTCCACGGGCCTTCGTCGAAGGCGGCGCGGGCGGCGCCGACGGCGGCGGCGACGTCGTCAGCGCCGGCGTCGGGCACGCGTCCGAGCGTCTCGCCGGTCGCCGGCTCGATCACGTCGAGCGTTTTCGTCGATTTCGCCGTGACGAACTCGCCGTTGACGTAGAGGGAATGGGTTTTCACGGGGCCAATCGGCAACTATATGGGCTCGCACGAACCGTTGTAAAGTTGCGCGCATGAAAAGCATCTGCGCGGCGGCGGCTCTGGCGTTGACCTGTGCCGCTCAGACGGCGGCCGCACAGGATCAGCATCCAACCTTCACGTCCGGCACGGCGACGGCGCAGCGCGGCCAGAAGGCGTACGGCGTGCTGAAGGTGCCCGCGGGATCCGACGCCGGCTATGACATTCCGGTCGTCGTCATCCACGGCGCGCGGCCGGGGCCGGTACTTGCCGTCGCGTCGGGCGCGCACGGCACGGAGTACGCGTCGATCATCGCCGTCGAAATGCTGATCGACAGCGTCAAGCCGGACGATGTGGCAGGGACGCTGATTCTGCTGCCGCTCATCAACGTGCCGTCGTTCGAGCGCATCACGCCGCACGTGAACCCGACCGACAACAAGAGCATGAACCGCTTCTACCCGGGCAACCCGAGCGGATCGCAGACCGAGCGAGCGTCCTCCGTGATCATGAAGGAGGTCGTCGAACGCTGCGATCACCTGATCGATCTGCACGGCGGCGATCTCGACGAGAACCTCCGGCCCTACAGCTACTGGACCGTCACTGGCAACCAGAAGCAGGACGAGTTCTCGAAAGCGATGGTGCTCGCCTTCGGGCTCGATCACATCATCATCTCCGCCGATCGTCCGAAGGATCCGACTGCCGCGCGATTCCTCGAGAACGCGGCGTCGACGCGCGGGAAGCCGTCGTTCACCGCCGAGGCGGGCCGCTCCGGACCGGTGGACATCGCGGACGCGGCGCGCCTCTCGGCCGGCGTCAAAAACGTGATGGCGCATCTCAAGATGGGCGGCGCGATCGCGGCGCCGGTGCGCAATCCGGTGTGGGTGGAGAAGATCGTGTCGCTCGCCGCCGATCGCGACGGCATGTTCCATCCGCTCGTCGATCGCGACGCGCACGTCGCGAAGGGCGCGAAGATCGGCGTCGTCACCGACTACGTGAACAGGCCGCTGCAGGAGATCACCGCGACCGACGAAGGGATCGTGATGTTCATCCGCGCGGTGCCGTCGCTGAAGAAAGGCGACACGATCGTGAACATCGGCGTCGTGAAGCGATGAAAGGCCAGGCGGGTCGGGCAGGCCAGGCGGGTCGGGCAGGCCTGGCGGGTCGGGCAGGCCTGGCGGGTCGGATGTGATGCGGCGGCGTACGTTTCTGCGTCTCGCAGCGGGCGGCGCGATCGCGGCGCGCTGGACGCCGCGCGGGGCCGCGCAGACCTCGCGCCGCACGCGCATCGTGCTCCTGGGCACCGCGGGCGGCCCGACGCCGAAGCGCGGACGCGCGGCGCCCGCGTCGGTCGTCGTCGTCGACGGCGTCGCCTACGTCGTCGACTGCGGCAACGGCGTCGCACGGCAGATGGTGCTCGCCGGCGTGGAGCTGACGCGGCTGCGACACGTCTTCATCACGCACCATCACTCCGATCACAACGCGGACTTCGGCACGCTCGTCCTGCTCGCGTGGGCCGCGGGGCTTCGCACCGACGTCGACACGTGGGGGCCGCCGCCGCTCGCGCACATGACGGATCTTTTCTTCGAGATGAGCGCGGCCGACATCGACGTCCGCGTCACCGACGAAGGCCGCGCGCCGCTCCGGCCGCTCGTGCACGCGCACGAGTTGAAGGAGGGCGGCGCCGTCGTCAAGGACGAGCGCGTGGTCGTCCGCGCCGCCGTTGTCCACCATCCGATGGTGCCGATCGCCTTCGCCTACCGCATCGATGGGCCCGATCGATCCGTCGTCTTCTCGGGAGACACGACGCGCTCGGATGCGCTCGTCGCGCTCGCGCGCGGCGCCGACGTCCTCGTGCACGAGGTGATGTTCCCTGACGCGTATGCCGCCGAGGCCGCCGGCAACGCGCGGTCGATCGCGCGCCACATTCTCGAGAGCCATACGCCCGTCGAGGACGTGGGCCGCATCGCGCAGGAGGCCGGCGTCAAAACACTCGTCCTGTCGCACTTCGTCCCCGACAACAACGCGGATGCCGAGCGGTCATGGGTCCCGCTCGCGCGCAAGCACTTCAAGGGCGAGGTCGTCCTCGGCCGCGACCTGCTGGAAGTCTAGAGAACGCCGAGGAGGCAAAGGGCGCAAAGGCAAAGACACGCTGAGGTTTGCGTCCACTCGACCGGGCCGTGCGTCTTCGCGGCCTTTGCCTGCTTTGCGTTCTTGACTCGGGCACGTGTGAGCTAAGATCGGCGGCTCCGGCCAGTTTCACTTGGAGGCAACAATATGACCACCACATTACCCACTGTTCTCGTCACGACCGACTGGGTTGCCCAGCATGCCACTGATGCGGGCGTGCGCGTCGTCGAAGTCGACGTCGATACTGCGGCCTACGACCAGGGACACATTCCGGGCGCCGCCGGCTGGAACTGGACGACGCAGTTGTGCGACACGCTCGTGCGCGACATCGTGCCGGTGAACACGCTCGAGGATCTGCTCGGCAGCGCGGGCATCGACAACAAGACGGCGATCGTGCTCTACGGCGACAACAACAACTGGTTCGCCGCGTGGGCGTTCTGGCAGCTCAAGATCTACGGCCACGACGACGTCCGCATCATGGACGGCGGGCGCAAGAAGTGGGTCGCCGAGGGGCGCGAGCTCACGACCGACGCGCCGCAAATCCAGAAGAAGACTTACAAAGCGAAGACGGCCGACATGTCGCTGCGCGCGTTCCTGGCCGAAGTACAGGCGGCGGTTGCCGGCAAGAAAGCGGCGCTCGTCGACGTCCGCAGCCCCGACGAGTTCACGGGCAAGATCCTCGCGCCTCCGGGGCTGCCCGAAACGTGCCAGCGCGGCGGCCACATCCCCGGCGCGAAGAGTATTCCGTGGGGCAAGAACTGCAACGACGACGGGACGTTCAAGAGCTTCGACGATCTGAAGGCGATGTACGCCGCGCAGGGCGTCACCGGCGATCAGCCAGTGATCGCGTACTGCCGCATCGGGGAGCGTTCGAGCCTCACGTGGTTCGTGCTGAAGCACCTGCTCGGCTTCGAGAAGGTGAAGAACTACGACGGCTCCTGGACCGAATGGGGCAACCTGGTCGGCGCCGCCGTCGAGAAGCCGTAGTGAAGCCGGAAGATCATTCGCGTCGGCAGCAGGAGCTCGCCGGGTGGCAGGTCACGATCGAGACCTACAAGCTCGGCGAGGTCTACCACTGCACGATTGCGAACGTCGATCCCGGAGCGCGGTTCGCGCGCGCCGACGGCGCCACCAAGGAAGAGGCCGAGTCGCGCGCGATTGAGAAGGCGACGAAGTATCTGGCGCAGACGCGGAGGTTCCCCACCGTCTGATGCCGGCCGTCACGCCCGCGCTCGCCGCGATCATTTTCTCCGCAGGCGCCGTGTCGGGAACGCTCGGCGCCCTGCTCGGCCTCGGCGGCGGCGTGTTCCTCGTTCCCTTCCTCAATCTCGTCCTCGGCTTTCCGTTCGGCGTCGCCGCCGCGATCAGCCTGACGACGGTGATCGCGACGTCGAGCACGGTGTCGGCGGGGCGCGCCGGCCGTCAGCTGATCAACATGCGGCTCGGCATGCTGCTCGAAGTGGCGACGGCCGGCGGCAGCTTCCTCGGCGGCATCACGGCGCACCTGATCGCGCAGTCGCTGCTCCAGCGGCTGTTCGGGATCGTCGCGGCGGTGGTCGCGATGATCATGCTCACGCGCCTGCGCCGCCGGAACGTCATTCTCGATCCGGCCGCCGATCCCGGCGTCCTCGGCGGCCGCTACTACGAGGACGAGAGCGCCACGACAGTGACCTACCGCGTCCGGCGGCTGCCGGTGGCGCTCGGCGCGTCGTTCCTCGCCGGCAACGTGTCGTCGCTGCTCGGCATCGGCGGCGGCATCGTCAAGGTGCCGATTCTGAACGCCTGGTGCGGCATCCCGCTGCGCGCGGCCGCGGCGACGAGCGCGTTCATGATCGGCGTCACGGCGACGGCCGGCGGTGTGATCTACTACGGACGCGGGCAGCTCGAGCCGACGCTCGCGGCCGCCGCGGTGCTCGGCGTGCAGATCGGGTCGTGGGGCGGGATGCGCTTCGGCGCCACGGCGTCGGCGAAGTGGCTGAAGGCGCTGATGGCCGTCGTGCTCTTCGTCGTCTCGGCGATGATGTTCGCGCGGGGCGGACGATGACGCGTGGCGAGCGCCACGCGGGCGCGCTGCGGCTCGAGCGCATGATCGGCCGCGTGCTGCGCGCCGGCGTGACGACGAGCTCCGTGTGCCTCGCGTCCGGTCTGCTCTGGACGATGGCTGAAGGGACGTCCGCGCCGGCGCGGCTCCTGCTCCAGACTGGGATCGTGGTCCTCCTCGCCACGCCCGTCGCGCGCGTCGTCGTGTCGGTCGCCGAATACGTCGTCGAGCGCGACTGGGGCTTCGCGACACTGACGGCGATCGTGCTTCTGGAACTGCTCGCGAGCGCGCTCGCCGCGCTGGTCTTCAACAGGCGTCTGTAGCGGCGACGAGGTCGCGTAGGGCGGCCCTTTCAGGGCCGCCAGGCGAGGCTGAAAGCCTCGCCCTACACAAGACGGTACGCGTGAGGTTGCGGGCGGAGCGGCCGGTCGAACCAGAGCGGACGCCGCAGGCCGCCGGGCCCGGGCGCGGGGCGCGTCATGGCGATCCACTCCTTGTAGATCTCATGGCTCTTCGCCGTGTCGACGACGATGTCGCCGTAGCGATCGCCGTCGGCGGCCTTCTCGAGCGTGACGCGCTGATGCCAGCAGTGCATTCCGCTCACCGGATCGGGCTGCACCGGGAAGGTGAGATTCTGATGGACGCCGACGTCGGTCCACCAGATGCGCGCGCTGTCGGGATCGCCGCTCGCGAACGGCTGCGCGCCGTGCACCTGCGACACCTTGTAGCGCGTGCCGTCTCGATCGATCGAGACGAGCGCGGACGCGGTGCGGCTGCCCATCTCCTCGTGCAGCCGCCAGCGGCCGAGATGATGCGACATCCCGAGCACGCCGGGACGGATGCCTTCGGTGACCCACGCGCGCGTGACGAAGTGCCCGATCCGCGTGCGCACCTTCACCAGATCGCCCGTCGCGATGCCGAGGCGCCGCGCGTCGGCCGTGGCAATCCACAACGGGTTGTCGTGCGAGATCTCGTAGAGCCACTTCGCGGGCGACCGCGTGTGGACGAGCGTCGGCAGACGGAAGTTCGGCAGCAGATCGAACTCGCCCTTGTCGGTGCGTAGATCGCGCCAGTGGACGTGGCCCGGCACGTAGCGCGGCACCGCGTGCTCGGCCCAGCCCCAGTCGACGAGCGTCTTCGCGTAGAACTCGAGCCGGCGCGACGGCGTCGCGAAGCCGACGCGCGCCACGCCGTCGATCAGGACGCCGATCGGCACGCCGTCCTGCAGCACGACGTCGTTGTCGGCGTCGACCGACGCGGTCGACAGCGCGTCCGGATCGAGCAGCTGCTCGTACGGCGCGTACACGCGATCCTTCACGGTGAAGACGCCGTACTTCCGCATGTAGCCGAGCGGCGTCAGCTGCTCGCGCGCCGCCGCCTCGGGCAGGCCGGGCACGGAGTGCTCGAACATCCACCCGTAGTACTCGTCCATCGTCACCGGCTCGCCGGGACGGTACGGCGACTCGAAATGCTGGCGGATGCCGAGCGATCCGTCGGGATCGATGCGCCACGAGAGCGTCGCCCAGAACTCGCTTTCCTCCCACACCTCGCCGGGATTCGCCTCGTAGGTGAGGTTCACCGTGTCGCCGCGCTTCTCGCGCGCGACGCGCAGCACCGGCTGCCGGAAGCCGATCCACTGCGCCGCGTGCGTCTCCTGGCTCATCGTGTCGTGGCGCTCGGTGCCGAGGCCCATCGGCAGGATGTAGTCGGCGAACCAGGCGGTCTCGCTCCACGTCGGCGTCAGCGCGATGTGCAGGCCGATCGCCTCGCGATCGGTCAGCATCTCGATCCACGAGAAGCCGTCCGGGTTGGTCCACACCGGGTTGTAGACGCGCGTGAAATAGACGTCGATCCGGCCGCGCTTCTCCTTGAGGAAGTGCGGCAGCAGGTAGCTCATCTCGAAGAACGCGAGCGGGTACTCGCGCGGGAAGAGGAGCTCGTTCCAGTAGCCGGGCTGCGGCGGCGAGGTCGGATGCTTCGGCACGAACTTGTTCGACAGATGCAGGCCGACGCCGCCCTCGGTGCCGACCGAGCCGGTCATGACGACGAGCAGATAGAGGCAGCGCGTGATCTGCCAGCCCCACAGGTTGCCGGCGGCGGCCGACCGCCAGTTGTGCGTGCTGAAGGTTCCGCGCGCGCGGCCGACGGCGCGCGCCGCCTCGACGATCTGCGCGGCGTCCACGCCCGTCTCCGCCGCCGCGAATTCCGGCGTGAACGCCGAGTACAGCTCTTTCAGCGCGGCGATGAAGTTGTCGAAGGTGACGCCGAGATCGGGCCGCGCCGCGCGGAGGTAGCCGCGCCAGTCGACCCACCTGCGCATGAACGCGCGATCGTAGAGATCTTCCCGCAGCAGCACGTTCGCCATCGCGAGCAGCAGCGCGCCTTCCGTGCCCGAGTACGCGGGCAGCCAGAGATCGGCTTTCGCCGACGTGTTCGACAGCCGCGGATCGATCACGATGAGCGTGGCGCCCTTCGCCTGGCCCTCGATGATCCGCTGCGCGTGCGGGTTGAAGTAGTGCCCCGTCTCCAGGTGCGACGAGAGCAGCAGGATCGTCTGCGCGTTCGCGTAATCGGGCGATGGGCGATCGTTGCCGCACCAGAGGAAGTGGCCGAGCCGCGCCGACGACGAGCAGACGTTCGTGTGGCTGTTGTGGCCGTCGACGCCCCACGCCTGCAGCACGCGGTTGGCGTAGCCGTCCTCGCCGGGGCGGCCGACGTGATACATGATTTCGTGGCGGCGGTTCTCGACGATCGCGCTGCGGATGCGCGCGGCGATGTCGTTGAGCGCCTCGTCCCACGACACCTGGTGCCAGCGCCCGCCGCCGCGCTCGCCCTCGCGCTTCAGCGGATACAGAATCCGGTCGGGATCCTCGAGCTGATTCGGCGTGACGACGCCCTTCGCGCACGTGCGCCCGCGGCTGCCGGGATGCGCCGGGTTGCCCTCGATCTTGCGGACGGTGAGGCGCTCCTTGTCGACGTAGGCGAGGATGCCGCACGCCGCCTCGCAGTTGAAACAGACGCTCGGAATGATCCAGTAGTGGCGCTGATCTTTCCTCGGCCAGCTCGTCGACTCGTAGTCGACGTAGTCGTCCCACGTCGACGGATCGGGGTGAGATTTGAACCGAGTCATGACAAGGCAGGAAGGCAGGAAGGCAGGGAGGCGGGAAGGAAGGCGGAAAAGCCGCCGCCAAGCATTCGTGCCTTCGTCATTTCCGCCTTCGTCATTCCCGCCTTCGTCATTTCCGCCTTCGTCATTCCCGCCTTCATCATTCCCGCCTTCCACCCTTGTCTGCCTTGAATTTCTGCCTTCCTGCCTTGCTGCCTTCCTGCCTTGCAAGTGTCAGGATATCGGCACCGACTGCCCGGCTTCGACCCAGATGTATTCCCACGCGAAGCTGGCGGCGAGCGCGAGCGCCGCGGCAATCGGCGCGGCGCCGGCAATCGCTAACGCTGCAGCGATGGCGGCTGTGCCGACGGCGCCGCCCCAGAAGAGGCGCGCGAACGCGCCGCGCCGAATCGCGGCGACGGCCAGCTCGTGGTGGCGCGTCGGGCTCGCCATCAGCAGGTTCTCGACGCCGATGATCGCGAGGTGGAGCACGAGCCCGCCGGCGAGCGCCGCGGCGAGCACCGATACGAACGCTGGATCCGCATGAACGCTCGGCACGAGCGACGCGAGCAGCAGCGCGGCGGCGCCTTCGACGATGGCCTGCGCCAGCAGATCGACGGCTGACTGCGGCCCCTGCCACATGTCGCGCGCGAGCCCCTGCGCGAAGAGAAACGCGGTGTAGCACGTCGTGAGAATCGAACAGATCGCGAGCGGCCACAGGAGCAGCTGCAGCACGATCGCGGCGCCGAAGACGGCGGCGGCGAGCCACAGCGCGGTGAGCGCGCCCTGCGCGGCGAGGAACCAGGCGCCCCACACCATCCAGGATCGCCAGTTCGGCCGCACGAGGATGTAGTAGAAGCGCTCCGGCCGCTCGAGATCGACGATGAGCACGATCGTCGTCGCGAGGAGGAAGACCAACGAGATGGCCGGACCGACGATGTCGGTGAGCGGCGAGCGATGGCCGCGCACGAGCGGCAGCAGCAGGCTCACGAGCATCGTGCCGGTCGCGATGCCTTTCGTGAGCAGGTAGATGGCCATGTCGACGCCCCACGCCTTCTCGTGCGGCGTGTCGTAGTCGACGCGCGCCTCGCCCGGATGCAGCGGATCGGGCGCCGGCGCCGCCAGCGGGCGCAGAAGCACCTGGCCTTCCTTGTACATGAACGGGCGCGCCGCCGCTTCAGGCTGAATCGCGCTCTCCTCGGCGCCGATGTAGAACACCTTCGGGAGCGTGCCCTTCTCCGGTCGGCGAACCGTCACCGCCTCCGCGCGCGCGATGCGCGCGACCTCGCTTGCCGGATCGTCGAGATCGCCGAAGATGCGGCACTCGGTGGGGCAGACGATGACGCACGCCGGCAGCAGCTGGTTCTCGACGCGGTTCGCGCAGAAATTGCACTTCTCGGCGGTGTGCGTGTTGGGATCGATGAACAGCTGATCGTACGGGCACGCGACCATGCACGCGCGGCACCCGATGCACGCGTCGCCGTGCAGGTCGACGATCCCGTCCTTGCGCTTCACCAGCGCGTTGGTCGGGCAGATGCGCACGCACGGCGCTTCGTCGCACTGATTGCAGAGGACCGGGAAGAAGAAGCGGCGGACGGCGGGGAACGTCCCTTTCTCGACCGTCTTCACCCAGCAGCGGTTGACGCCGACAGGGATCTCGTGCTCGGCCTTGCACGCAATCGTGCACGCGTGGCAGCCGATGCATTTTCGGAGGTCGATGGCGAACCCATAGTTGGGCATGCGAAACCGCGAATATATCAAATCAGGGGAGTGACGACGATTGACGCGAGAGCACGCCGAGCTCGCAGAATCATCTTGCAAATGGTTCTGCGGGTTCTGCGAGTTCTGCGTTGTACGTCGTCCGTTACACCCCGCGGGCGAAACTCCTCAGCGCCGCGTCGCGGGTGGCGGCGCTGACGAGCGGAAACGTGCCGAGCACGTACTCGAACTCATCGACCGTGAGCTGATAGAGCGCGGCCACGCGCGCGTTGAGGCGCGCATGCGCCTCTTCGTTCGATCCACGCGACAGGAGGCGCGCGAGCGCGGCGATCTCGTCGTAGGCCGACGGCGACGTCTCCGCGGTCGGGATCGGCAGCTGCTCGATGGTCGCCGTCGTCACGTGCGTCGTCACGCGCAGGCGGACGAGATAGTTGACGACAAAGCTGTTGAAGAGCCCGCACAGGAAGTGCTGCGCCTTCGGCGGCAGCGGCGTCCGCAGGCAGAAGACGGTGTGCGTCGACACGCAGCCGGCGGGCAGCACGGCGGCAATCAGCGTCAGGCGATTGGTCGCGCTCGCGACGTCTCGATACGCGAGCCGTGGACGCAAGTGCCGGTCGTATCCGAGCAGCCGGCGCGCATCGGCGGCGCCGACGCTGCGTTCGACGGCGTCGAGCGACACGCGAAACGGCTCGAGATGTTTGCCGTCGACGACCGGCAGGCCCGCGCGGCCGGCTCGAAACGCGGGGCGATCGTCGCTCGCGTTCAGCTCGCGCCCGAAGTGCGCGGACCAGCCGCGCTCGCCGCCGAGCGGCGGGTACAGCGCGGCCGCCCGTTCGACGATCGCGATGTCGTCGGCCGTTCGCAGATACGGGATCGCGAGCGATCGACCCGAGATCCGCTCGAGGAGCGCCGGCGTCACGTGAACGGGAAACGCCGATGCGCCGGCATCGTCGATCGATTCGAGATCCGTCGGATCGTCGACCCCGAAGCGGCACGCGATTCTGCCCGACGGCGCGCCGGAGGTCGCCGTCAGCAGCAGGAACCGCACGCTGCGGTGGATCGGGAAGACGCCGCGATGGTTGTCCATGCCGACGATCGCGTCGACATCGCACCGCGAGAGGAGCAGGCGGCGCAGCGCCGCGCTGCCGTGATCGGTCGCGAGCCCCGATGGGAGCACGAGCCCGAAGCGGCCGCCGGGGCGCGTCAGCGCGACCGCGCGCTCGAGGAACACCTGATAGCGGTTCGCATGCCCGTCCGACTGCGCGGTGTACACGCCGGCGTCGCGCGTGAAGCGGACGACCGGCGCGTCTGCCGCGCGAGCGCGCGACCGCGCGTCGGAGCCGCCGGCGTCGGCCCGCATCATGTCCCACGGCGGATTGCCGATCACGGCGTCGAATCCCGCGCGCGGACGGCGGCGGCCGTCGGCGTCGAAGAACGCCTCCGGAAACTCGAGCTCCCAGTGAAACAGACGCCGCGACTCGCCGAGCGCGAGCGCGCGATCGAGAAACCGCGCGGCCACGCGCGCCGGCAGATCGCCGCGGCCGGTGAGCGCCGCGTCGGACAGCGATCCGAACGCCGACGCCGGCGGCGCGGCGTCGCCTGCGAGCCAGGCGGCGCACCAGAGATGCGCCACCTGCTTCCACCGCGACAGCGCCGCATCGCGAGAGGTCAACGCGGAATACGCGCGCTCCTTCGCGCGCACCTGCTCGATGGTGTCGTTCGGCAGCGACTCGAGCGAGAAGCGCACCGGCAGCGTGTTGCGCATCGCGTCCGCAATCGCTTCGTCCTCGAACAGCGGAAGGCCGTCCGCCGTACGCGCGGCGCGCCGCACGATCGGCGGCCGCCGGAGCTGCGCGAGCCAGGCGCCGAGCAGGCTGTCGCCGGCCTGCAGGCGGTGATCGAGGAAGCTCAACGGACGATCGGCGGCGAGCGTCGCGAGCCAGAGCGACAAGCGCGCGAGCTGCACCGCCATCGGGTTGAGATCGACGCCGTACAGGCAGCGTTCGGCGATCGTGCGTCGAATGGCCGCGCGTTCCGGCTCGCCGATGTCGCTCGCGAGACAGCCGCCCGCCTCGACGAGCGCCGCCTCGTACGCAGCCGCGAGATATCGGCACGCGGCCACCAGGAAGGCGCCGCTGCCCATCGCCGGATCGACGATGCGGAGGCGCAGGATGTCCTCCGGCGGCAGGCCGCGGACGAGCGGCCCGAGCGTCCGACGGACGACGAAGTCGGCGATCGGCTGCGGCGTGTAGAACGTGCCCGTCGACTTCCTGATTCCGGATCCCGCCTGCAGCGCGACGCCGTCGCCCTCGACGACGGGCGTGTAGTCGAGCAGCGTTTCGTAGACGGCGCCGAGTTGCTCGACGCCGAGATCGCGGTACGCGATCCGCTCGCGCCCGCCGCGCGACGGCGCGGGCCGCGTCGACAGCGCGACGATGGCGCGGCGCGCGGCGTCGTCGTCGAGATCGCGGCGATCGGCGAGCGGCGTCCGCGCGGGCGCGAAGAGCCGGCCGTTGAACGGCGTCACGCGCAGCTCGCCGGCGCGGCAGCCGGTATGCGCGAGCCGCGCCACCGCGCGCAGCGCGTCCCACAGGCCGGCGGCGCGCGGCGATCGCTCCGCATCGTCGCGCACCGACTCGATGCTGTAGCTCTCGCGATAGATCGGGTGCCAGAGCGGGACGAGCGCGCGCGCCTCCGCGAACAGCAGAAACAGGATGCGATAGACGATCGTCAGCGCCTGCTCGAACGCCTCGTCGACCGCGATCGCGCGATCGCGCCCGCGAGATCGCCGGCCCGCCAGCGCGCGAAGGATTTCGGTCGACGCCGTCAGCACGCCGTCGCGCAGCGAACGGCAGACGCCCGCCGCATGACGATCCGACGCGGCGACGAGCGCGTCCAGCGAGCGTGGATCCGCGGCGCGCGCGCCAAGCGCCGACGCGTGGCACGTGCGCCAGAGCGCGGCGAATGTGCGAGGCTGATCGTCCGCGAGATCGAGATCGAAGTCGAGCGAGCGCCGGGCGTACACGCGCGTCGCGTCCACGATTCGCAGCCGCGTGCCGTCGGCGAGGAGACACCAGCCGGCGCCTCGCCGCTGCGCTTCGATTACCGCGATGCGCCACAGCGGATCGAATGCTTCGCCCCAGACGGTGGCGATCAGCGCGACCGGCCGCTGGCCGCCGTCGAGCGTCGCCGTCGTCAGGCGATCGGCGGACTCGATCCTGGATGGCGGGCCGAAGCCAAGGACCGCGGCGAGCGGCGCGGCCGCACGCTCCATCACCGCGCGCGCCGGCGACGCCGGGCCCAGATCGCCGGCGGAGATCCTCGCGCGCTGGAACTCCCGCCGCGCGCGTTCGACGCTCTCGTCCGCCGCGGGGATCTCCGCCTCGAGAAACGCCGCCGATACGAGCCGACCGTCCATGCCCGGCAACATCGGACTAGGCCGTGAGGACGAGGAGGAGCGCCGGCCGCGCGGGTCTGATGTCGGCGGCGGCCGCCGCGGCGACGACGCGGGCGTTCGCCGCGTCTTCTCTTGCGGCGCCGGCCGTCAGGGCGATCCGGCGCGCACGCTCGGCTCGCCCATCGAACAGACCGGGCTGAAATCGGCCGTCGTCGGGGCGATGCGGTGCGCACGCGGCCACCTCTCGCGCGCGGACGAGGCGCGCTTCGGCAAACGCGCGCGCGGCAGCCACGATCCGATCCGTCTTCTCTTGCAGGAGGTCCGCGATCGGCGTCGGCGGACAGCGTTCTATGCGTGCGACCGCGTCCTTCGCACGCGTGCGACGCGATGTTCGCGGCGACTGCTCGTCGGCGAGCTCCACGACGGCCGCGACGATGGCCGCTGCCGCAACGGCGCCGCACGAATCTTCAGCAGCAACCTGCCAGATCATCACCGCGCGGCCGCGCAGCGCGGATCGACGGCCCGCGCGCACGCTCGCAATCCACGGCCGGCGGACGCTGAGCCATTCGCGCGCCGCCTCGTCGCCGCTGCGCAGAATCGAACGCGCGGCGGCGATGCGTTCCGCTTCGGCGACGGCCGCCGCGCGGAGATCAATCGTGCGCATCTCCATCGTCGTCTCCGGACGAAATCTCGGCCGCGATGGCCAGCTCGACGTCGTCGCCGAGCGGGCTTTGCATGCCGATGTCTGCGGCTGCGGCGGCGATCCGCGCGCGCAGCCGATCGAGCACGACGGCTTCGCCGCCGTCGGCGCAGACCAGGTGAAACGCATGGACCGTCCGCCGCTGGCCGATGCGATCGACGCGGCCGATCCGCTGCTCGAGACGGCCCGGATTCCACGGAAGCTCGAGGTTCACCACCAGGCGGCAGCCGTCGTGGAGGTTGAGGCCTTCGGCGGCCGCATCGGTCGCCAGCAGGACCGCGTGCGGCGTCGCGGCGAAGCCGGCGAGCGCGGCCGCTCGTTCCTCGCGGCCGAGGCCGCCGTGCAGGACGAACACAGGCCGCGCGATCGAACGTCGGACGTGCGCGAGCGTGTCGCGATACTCCGTGAAGACGATCGCGCGCTCGAGGGTGCGGCGCAGAAGTGTGGCGAGACGGCGAAGCTTCGTCTCCGATCGCGATGCCGCCCCCGCCGCGGCGCCGAGCGTCGAGAGCAGGCGCCGTTCGCGCTCGGCATCGCCGAGGCGCAGCGCCGCCGGCCAGAGCGGCGGCTGATCCGCGGCAGTGAGCTCCCCGGCGGGATCCGCGAGCGGCAGCAGCAGCTGTTCCCCGCCGTCGTCGGCACCGGCGGACGACAGCGCGTCCAGGCGCCGGTCGACCGACTGCGCGAGCGACCAGGCGCTCGACAGCATCCGCTTGTGCAGCACGCCGAGCGCGAGCAGCGTGTCGGCGCGAGCGCCGCGCCTCTGCTCGGCGCGGACCGCGGCGGCGTACTCCGACAGGTGCGCGTGCATCCGCCGCTCGGCGGCATTCGAGCGCACGCGCACGACGTGGACGCGCCGCGCTGACGCGAGACCGACGTCCGCGCGAGTTCGCCTGAACACGACGAGCGGCTCGTCGCCGGCGGCTCCGAGCGCGCACAGCGACCGGAACAGATCGCGATCGCCGGCGTGCGGCGTCGCGGTGAGCAGCAGCACGTACGCCGCGCTCGCCGCCAGCCGGTTCGCCGCCGCGCGGCGATCCGAATCGCTCGCCACGCCGTGCGCTTCGTCGACGATGACGAGATCCCAATCGACGGCGGCGGCGGCCGGCAGCACCTCCGATCGCTTCACGTAATCGATCGACGCGACAGCCGTGCGCGCCGACGCCCACGGGTTCACGCCGATCGGCAGCGCCGCGCCGATCGCGCGCAGCGTGCGCGCGTCCATTCGCGTGGCGTCGAAATGAAAGCGGCGCGTCAGCTCGTCGATCCATTGATCGCGGAGGCCCGCGGGCGCGACGACGAGCAGCCGATCGATCGCGCCGCGCGTGAAGAGCTCCGACGCGACGAGCGCCGCCTGAATCGTCTTGCCGAGGCCGACTTCGTCCGCGAGCAGGATCCGGACGGCCGCGCCGCGCACGACCGCAAGCGCCGGCTCCAGTTGAAACGGCAGCAGATCGATCGAGGCGTGTTTCGCCGCGGAAAGTGATCCGGCGGGCGCATCGGACGCGATCAGCGCGCGGCAGGCGCGGCGCCACATGCGCGGCGTCACCACGCGGGCACGCGCAGACAATTCGGTCGGCTCGAGGACGTCGAACGGCGTGACGACCCGGCGCTCGACGCCGGCAAACGGCGGCGCCACGCCGCGCAGCGAGACGACGTGGCAGCCGTCGTGCGCGCGGACGCTGACGACGCGCCAGCGCGAACGGCGGACGGAGACGAGATCGCCGGGGCGAGCGGGTTGAAGATTCTGCATCGCGCCAGCGCCGGCTCGCGCGCAGAATCTGCCGCGTGCGGATTGCACGCTGCCGCAGGTCAACAACTTACAGCGGGCGAGCGGGCGCGGGCTGGACGAGGGGCAACCGACGTGCCACGAGGCGCGGGCTGACTAAGGACTGGCGGCCAGGCGCGCGATCGTCGCGCCAAGGTGCGACGCCGGATCGTCCCAGAACTCGATCACCGTCGGATGGCGATCGAGCGCCGCCTGCACGATGCCGCGCTGCACGCCTCGCCCGCGGCCGTGGACGACGCGCACTTCGTCGAAGCCGGCGGCCGCGGCGGCGTCGATGTACTCGGCGACGACCGACGGGATGTCGCGCGGCGCGAATGCATGCAAATCGATCTCGCGCTCGATCGGCAGGTGGACGGGGTCCGACGTCATGTGCGTCAAAAAAAAAGGGGTACGACCCCTTTTTGTCGAAAACGGGAAAAAGGGGTCGTACCCCTTTTTCGGTCAGCCGCTTTTCGCGTACGCGGCGGTGACGACGGTTTTGATGCCGCCGCGGACGGAGAAATCGCCGACGACCGTCATGCGCCGCGGATGGATCGCCGCGACGAGATCGTCGAGGATCTGGTTGGTCACCGCCTCGTAGAAGATGCCGCGGTTGCGGAACTCGATCATGTAGTACTTCAGCGACTTCAGCTCGACGCACGCGGCGTCGGGGACGTAGGTGATGCGGATGTCGCCGAAGTCGGGTAGGCCGGTCTTCGGGCACACCGAGGTGAACTCCGGACAGTGGATCGCGATCTCGTAGTCGCGCTCGGGACGCGGGTTCGGAAACGTCTCGAGCGTCGAGCTTGACATGGCCGAAAATTCTAGCATTCCCCTAGGAAAATCGCGTGTTCGCGGCCGCGCGCAATTGACACTGCCGGAGGGCGCGGGCTAGGATACGCGAGTTTTTCGAAGCAAAACCGCGATTGGTGCTGCGCGCGCGGCAGTCTGCGGTGAACATCCACAGCGCGGCACGTGAGGGGGACACCGATGGCTGACGCCCGCAGGATGGGCAAATCCGAACTCTTTTCGCATTTCGCCGAGCGGTTCGAGGTGAAGCGGACGCAGGCGCGCGAATACTTCGACGAGCTGACGCAGCTCGCCGAGAAAGAGTTGAAGCGCTCCGGAGAATTCGTGCTGCCCGGGATGGTGAAGCTGGTGGTTCAGAAGCGGAAGGCGCGGATGGGCCGCAACCCGGCGACGGGCGAGGCGATCAAGATTCCCGCGAAGACCGTCGTCAAGGCGCGGATTGCGAAGCAGCTCAAAGACGCCGTGCTCCCTCGGAAGTAAGCGTGGCTCCCCCACTCCACGTGCGCGCGGTCGCTCCAGAGCGGCGCGGCGGCGGATCGCTCGCCGCTGCGCTTCCTCGTGGGGACGCTAGGCGGCCGTCGCTCGCGCGAGCATCCGGCTGTAGAGCGTCGCCGGCACCAGACAGATCGTCCGCGTCTCCAGGTTCAACACCGAATCATCGTCCAGGATGATGCGATCGCCGGGTCCGAGCAGGATCTCCGCGCTGTAGCGCCGCGCGCCGCGGAGCGTGCGCAGCTCGAAGTAGCGCACCGGCACCGTCTTGTCCTCGACGGCCATTGCGTCGGTCTTCACGAGCGTCCGGAACATAACGCCTCCCTCTCCCATCTCGAAGAATCTCAGCTCGCCGCCGCCTGCGCCGATCGGTCGTCGCGCGCCGGGAATCGCAGCGTGAACGCCGTGCCGCGGCCCACCTCGCTCTGGACCGCGATCGTGCCGTCGAGCTGTTCGACGATCCGCTTCGAGATCGCGAGGCCGAGCCCCAGGCCGCGCCGCTTGGTGGTGACGAAGTCGTCGAAGATCGCCGACAGCCGCTCGGGCGGAATCCCCGAGCCGGTGTCGGTGACGCTGATCTCGATCCGGTCGCCGACGCGCGCGGTGGCGATCGTCACGTTCCCCCCAGGCTCGGTCGCCTGAATCGCGTTCGTGATCAGGTTCCGGTAGACGCGGCCGAGCGCGAAGCGGTCGCCGTCGATGACGAGCGGGCCCGGCGCGTACTGCGCCTCGACGGTGACGCCGTTGCGTTCGCCCTCGGTGCGCATCGGCTCGACGATCTCGGCCACCGAGCCGTTGATGTCCATCGGGAAGCGCTCGATCGGCCGCGGCTTCACGACGTGGCGCAGATCCTCCATGAAGCGCTTGAGCGTGGCGAGCTCGCGCTCGATCGTGCGGCGGAACAGCTCGCGCGACTCGGCGTCCACGTCGTCGCGCAGCAGCAGCCGCGTGCTGTTGCCGATGTTCTGGATCGGGTGCGAGAGGTCGTGGACGAGGCCGGCGGCGACGCGGCCGAACATCGCCTGGCGCTCCTGCCGCTTGACTTCCTCCTGCAGCGTGACGAGGCGATCGGCCATCGTGTTGAAGGCCTCGCCGAGATCGCCGAGCTCGTCGCGGCGATCGATCCGTACGCGCGCGCCGAGCTCGCCGGCGGCGACGTCGTGCGTCGCCTTCTTGAGCGCGTGAATCGGATTGATGAACGTGCGGCCGAACAGATACCCGACCGTGATCATCGCGATCAGCGCGAGGG
>Ga0209474_10000582_pt1 | contig 39351 bp, 36 predicted proteins | sample GraSoiAngelo_145_FD_185902 | JGI IMG/M metagenome (GOLD analysis project Ga0209474, IMG submission 185902) | Grasslands soil microbial communities from the Angelo Coastal Reserve, California, USA - 14_1009_05_20cm (SPAdes) (version 2) | ecosystem: Environmental > Terrestrial > Soil > Grasslands...
GGCGGTGGAGTCGTACCTGGCGTTCCTGAAGAGCGCCGGGTCGATGTACCCGCTGGAGGGACTGCGCATGGCCGGCGTCGACATGACGTCGCCGGAGCCGGTCGAGGCGGCGTTTGCCACGCTGGCGACAATGGTCGACAGGCTGGAGACGCTTATTCCAGCACGACCCTGAAAACGTCGGTCTCCCGGATCCGGAATCCCATCCTCTCGTAGAGGCGGTGGGCCGCCGCACGATAGTGCATTGGTTGGGGGAAGCCGGATGCGTCCCCCAACCTGGCGGTTATGAGCTAGCGAACACCCGCGGGCGTCATGGCGGCCACGCGTTTCTCAGCTGCCTCCATGGTCTTGATAGCGCTTTGCACGCTGCCTATCGGGTGGATCTCCGCCTTGCTGATGCCGGCGAAAGGCAGGCTTCCGACCAGCTCCTGAAGCTCGTCGCCCGACTTCACGTCGACGATCAGGACGCCGGCCCTTTCGCCCGCGAACGGATACACCGCCTTGATCCGCGAATCTTGATTCGAGGCGAACATCTGAAAGGTTTGCTTGGCGAGCGCAATCGAAGCGGCCGGCGGCACGTTGGTCGAGTCGAGTGCACGAGTGATCACGACAAACTCCATCGCCTTGACCTCCTGTGGAACAAGACCGGACGGCGACCCACCTAGCCTAGTCGCACCTCGGCGGCAGCGGTGAACGCACAGCGGCGCTAGATGAGCCGCCCCAAAGCCGCTGTTGCCGACGCCACGGCCACCACGACCAGGAATGGCGCTCGCAGCGCCACCGCGACGATCGCCACCACCAGCGCGGCCGCCCGCACGTCGAGCACGAGGTGCTGCCCGACCGAAAATGTCTGCGTCCCGACCAGCGCGGCCAGCAAGGCGATCGGGATCATCGGCACCGTGCGCTGTACACGCTGGTTCTGGAGCCAGCGCTGGGGTAGGGAGAGTCCGGCGAGCTTGAGGGCGTAACAGGACGCCGAGGCGACGAGCACGCCGGCCCAGATCACGCCGCCCTCCCGAACAGGCCATACACCGAGACGAGCAACGCGACTATGAGCAGGGGCACGCCGGCCGGGACGAGAGGGAGCACAGCGATCGCGACCACCGCCGCCGCGAGCGCGATCGCAAGCGGTTCGCGCGTTCGGAGGCGCGGCGCCAGCAGCGCGAGGAACGCGGCCGGCGGCGCAGCGTCGAGGCCCAGGACCCTTGGATTCGAGAGCGCGTGGGTGGCGAGGGCGCCCATCAACGTGCCGATGTTCCACAACGTGAAGAGGGCGAAGCCTGTGGCCCAGAACGCCAAGCGGCCTTGCCGCGGATCGTCACGGGCGATCGCCATCGCCGTCGTTTCATCGATCACGAGGTGCGCCGCGGCGATGCGACGCAGGCCGCGCACCTCGAGCAACGACGACAGCCTCAACCCATACATCGCGTTGCGCGATCCAAGCAGCGCGGCCGTCGCGGCGCCGGCCCACACGCTGCCGCCGGCTCCGATCACACCGACGAGCGCGAACTGGGAGGCGCCGGTGAACATGAGGACCGATAAGGCGCATGTCTGGAGCAGCGACACTCCGGCGGCGGTCGAGATCGCGCCGAAGGAGATCGCATAAGCGCCGCTCGCGATGGCGATGCCGAGTGCATCGCGGAGAATCGCCCTCTCGGGTGACATCCCCGGGATTGTGAGACTTCCTAGACGGTCAGCTCGCCTTGGTGGTGATGGCGGCGCCAGCCGGGCTCACGACCCACCACAGTCCGCCGAAGCCGTTGATTCCCTGCCCGGTGATATCCCCCGGTGCCTTGTCCTTGACGAAGTAGTAGAGGGGATGTCCGGCGTATGTGACCTCGACCTTGCCGTCTGTGCGCGTGGTCGTGCCGAGAAGCGAGGCGTCAACGCCGGTGCCCGCCTGGGGCGTGCCGTCGGTGAGCAGTGGCGGCCAGACGTTGGCGCAGCTCGTGTAGCAGGTGGACGCGGTGCCGGTGTCGGCGACGAAGAGATACAGGGTCATCCCCTTGTCGTCGACCAGGATCTGACCCAGCTTGGCGTTGTTGGTGGCCGCAACTTTCGATCCGGTTGCAGATGGGCTCGGCGAGTGGGTCGCCGCCCCGGAGGATGGGCTCGAACCGCCACACGCCACGGCCAGCAGCGCCGTGACACCCAGGATCCCAACAGCATGCACCTTCCACCGCATGTCTTGAGATACCGACCCGGGTTACGCGGCTAGGCTGCTATTCCGGGGTGACGTAAGCAGCGGTGAGACCGCCGTCGACCAGGAAGGTCGCTCCATTCACATAGCTCGACTCGTCGCTGGCCAGGAAGAGCGCGGCGTTGGCGATCTCGCGCGCCTTGGCCAGGCGTCCCATGGGCAGGTGCACGCGCCTGCGCTGGTAGGCGCCAGGGTCTTCGTTGAAGATGCGCATCAAGAGCGGGGTCTCGACCGGTCCGGGGCAAAGGGCGTTCACGCGCACACCTTGCCGGGCGAACTGGACGGCGAGCTCACGGCTCATCGACAGGACCGCGCCCTTCGAAGCCGTGTAGGCGATCTGAGAGGTGGCCGCGCCGAGGATCGCGACGAAGGACGCCACGTTGATCACCGAACCTCCACCAGCTTCGAGCAGGTGCGGGATGCCGTACTTGCAGCAGAGGAAGACTCCTTTCGCGTTGACGGCCTGGACTCGATCCCACGCGTCGGGCTCGGTGGTGAGGATCGAGTCGTCGTCCGGCGGCATGATGCCCGCGTTGTTGTAGAGCACGTCGATCCGCTCATAGCGCCGCACGGTCTCGGCATACATCTCCTGCACGCTCTTGGCGTCGCTGACGTCGGCGGCGAAGAAGAACGCGTCGCGACATTCTGATGCCGTCTTCTCTCCGGCCTCCCGACCCACGTCCGCCACGCAGACGCGCGCGCCCTCAGCCGAGAACAACAGCGCGGCCTCGCGGCCGATGCCGCCCGCGGCCCCGGTGATGACGGCTACTTTGCCGTCGAGACGCCCCATCAGCCTCGTTCGAAGAGCCGTTCGCGCTCGTAGTTCGTGACGACCTTGTCGAACAGCGACTGCTCGGTGCGCGCGTAGTTCAGGTAGTGGTCGATGACGTCATCGCCGAACGCCTGGCGGGCCATCGTCCCACGCTCCAGCAGTCCGATGGCGTCGCGCAGCGAACCCGGAAACCGCTGGACGTCCGACTCGTAGGCGTTGCCTTTGAACTCCGGCGGAAGGTTGAGCTTCTGCTCCACGCCATGCAGCCCGGCGGCGAGCAACGCCGCAAAGCAGAGGTAAGGGTTGACGTCTGCGCCGGGGATCCGCGACTCGGTCCTCAGGTGCTGCCCGTGGCCGACGATGCGAAACCCGCACGTCCTGTTGTCATGGCCCCACGCCAGCGTGGTGGGCGCCCAGCTCCCCGCGGCGTAGCGCTTGTAGGAATTGACGTTCGGCGCGAGGAAGATCGCCAGCTCGGACGCGTACGCGATGTGGCCCGCCAGGTACTGCTTGAACACATCCGACTCGCCGTCGAACGCGTTGCGCGAGTCCTTCCACAGGCTCGAGTGCACGTGACAGGAGCTGCCGATCCAGCGATGGTCGGGTTTCGCCATGAAGGTCACCGAGCAGCCGGCCTGGTGCGCCATCTCCTTGATGCCGTTCTTGTAGATCACATGGTTGTCCGCCATCGTCACTGCGTCGGAGTAGCGGAAGTTGATCTCCTGCTGGCCGGGCCACGCCTCGCCCTTCGAGCTCTCGACCGGGATCCCGGCGCCCTTCATGCCCTTGCGGACGGCGCGAAGAAACGGCTCGTCGTAGGTAGTCGCCAGGATGTGGTAGTCGAGGATGTAAGGCACGGACGGCACCAGGTCGATGTAATGCTTGGCATGCGCCTCCGCATACGTCTCCTTGAGCAGGAAGAACTCGAGCTCGGAGCCGAACATGGGCTCGAACCCGAGCGCGCGCGCCCGCTCGACCTGCGCCCGCAGGACCTGGCGCGGCGACGGCCGCACCGGCTTGCCGTCGTGCCAGGCGACGTCGCACAGGACCAGCGCGGTGGACTCGAGCCACGGAATCCGGCGGAGCGACGTGAAGTCGGGCACGAGGTCGAAGTCGCCGTACCCAGACTCCCAGTTCGCCATCTGATAGCCGGGAATCGGGTCCATCTCCATGTCGAGCGCGAGCAGGTAGTTGCAGCCCTCGACGGACTCGCCGTTTCCTGCCGACTCCATGAAGTACTCCGCGTCGATTCGCTTGCCCATGAGGCGGCCCTGCATGTCCGTGAACGCGACGACGACCGTGTCGATGAGACCGTTCTCGATGTCGGACGCAAGCTTGTCCTTGGTCAGCGCCGGCTCGCGGTCGGGCCGAGTCGCCTTGTCCTTGGTCAACATCCAGACACCTCCTGGGCCGGCGGCACGCCAATCAGATTAAAGAGAGGCTGGTGAGCGCTCTCGCACGCTCACCAGCTTGCGTAGACGAAACGCTAGTTGCTTCCTCCGGACGGCGCCCCAGCGGGACTGGCCGGTGCGGCTGCGCCCTCGACCGGGATGTCGGTGACCTTGGTCTTTCCGTAGCCCTCCCTCTCGGGGTCGCCGTGCTGACCCTGGGTCAGCGCGAACTCTTCTTCCGGCGACAGGACGAGCCGGTGCCGACCGACGATCGCGAAGTACGCGATGCCGATCAGGAAGTAGACCAGGGTGCCCACGACACCCGGACGATACGTCTCGTTGAAGTAGAGCGAGATCAAAGAGATGATCGCGATCACGCCGGCGATTCCGGCACCCCAGACACCTACCGGGCTCCTGTAAGGCCGCTCGATGTTGGGCAGGCGGCGGCGCAGGAAGATGAATGAAGCGCACTGCATCGCGTAAGACACGACGGCGCCGAACACCGCCATGTAGAGAAGTGCGCCGACCACCTGGCCTGCGACGAGGTTCTTCTGCGTGCCGAGGTATGTCAAGAGGCACGCGAGCACGAGGCCGACGACCCCACCGGCGATGAGTGCGATGTGAGGCGTCTTCAAGGTCGGATGAGTCACGGAGAGGAAGTGGGGGAAGTAGCCCGCGCGCGAGAGCGAGTACGTATTGCGGCCGTAGGCGTAGATGATCGTGAAAAAGCTGGCGATCAGGCCGACGAGTCCGATCAGGGCCAGCAACGCGGCCCCTGTGCCCGAGCCGAAGACCGCCTTGAAGCCGTCGAACAAGGGAGTGGCAGAGTTGCCCAGGTCCTTCGACCCGCCACCGATGGCGGGGTTCAAGAGAAAGATCAGCGCTCCAGTTATGACGAGGGTGGTCAGGCCCCAGACCGCCGCTCGCGGGATGTCGCGCTTTGGATCATGCGACTCCTCGGCGGCAAGTGGCAGCTCTTCGATTGCGAGGTAAAACCAGATCGCGAACGGGATGGCGGGGAAGATGCCCGCCAGGCCAAATGGCAGGAACCACGACTGACCGCTCTGCGGCGGGATGTTCGTCAGCAGGCTGAAGTTGAGCTTGCCGGAGAAGATGACTGAGAGGAAGAAGACCGCGAGGATGCCCAGGGCGATGGCGTTGATCGCAACCGTGAAGCGCATGGTGGCCACGATGCCCCGGATGTTGATGCCGACGAAGACGATGTAAGAGACGATGAACCAGACGTAGGGCGTGTTCCACCAGGGATCGCCCTGAACATTGAAAAGCGACTGGACGATGGCCTGCATCAGAAATCCCATGGCGCCTACCACGACTGCGGGCGTGATCACGTACTCCATGTTTTCGGCCAGGCCGGTGATGAACCCGCCCCAGGGTCCGAAGGCGGACCTCGCGAACGAATAGGCGCCCCCGGTGTGCGGCAGGGCCGGCGACATCTCCGCGATGCTGAAGACGAGGCCGTAGTACATGATCGCGATGACGACGGTCGCGATCAGAAGACCCCCAAACCCGCCCACGCCAAGACCGAGGTTCCAGCCGTAGAAGTCGCCCGAGATGACGGCCGCCACGCCCAGCGACCACAGCGACCAGAACGCGGCGTGACGCTTGAGTGCCCGCTTGGCGAAATAGGCCGGGCTCGCCTCCCGATAAGCAACCGAACCTACCTTGCGCCGCTCCTCAGACAAGTGAACTACCCCCTCTCGCGGTGCCCTCCCCAGGCTGCCGCGAAGCAAAGTTGTCTGACGCCCTGTCGTGTGCGCGAATGCTAGGGGAGCCCCAATTCCAAGTCAAGAATGACTTTTGCGACAGGACAACTTTTACCTTGACGCGGCAAGTTGTCCGACAAGATACTAGGTGGGCCATGCCAAACCAGAACCTCGAGGAACGCGCACGGCCGCGCAGCGTCCTGGTCCGGGAACAGCTGACCCAGAGGATTGACAGCGGGGCGCTCGCCGCCGGGTCACGGCTTCCGTCTGAGCCGGCGCTCGCCACGGAGCTGGGCGTTTCCCGCGCCACGCTCCGCGAAGCGCTGCGAGCCCTCGAAAGCGAGGGCTTGGTCCGCCGGATGTGGGGTGCGGGCACGTTCGTCGCCGACGGCCGCCGCGTCACCAACAGCCTGGACGCAAACTTCGGCGTGACTGACGCGATCCGGGCCGCCGGTATGCAGGCCGGCATAGAGCAGGCGCGCCACTCGATGGAGCCGGCGACCGACAGCGAGGCCGCTCGGCTCGAGCTCCAGCCGGGGTCTGACGTGCTGGTGGTCGAACGCGTTCGAACAGCCGACGGCAAACCGGTTGTTCTCTCTCGGGACATTTTGCCCGGCCGCCTGATCGCGAAACAGCCCGAGCTTGCCGACGAGATGCTCAAGCGGTCGATCTACGAAGTGCTGGAGCGAGACCTCGGTGTCGTGATCCACCATGGCGTGGCGAGCTTCCGCCCAGTGCGGGCCGATGTGACCGTGGCGCGCCGGCTGGGCGTGCCCCGCGGCGAGCTGTTGCTCGCCATCTGGCAGGTCGACTATTCGGAGGACGGCGTGCCGGTGCTCTCGTCCTACGAGTATCACCTCGCTGATGCATTCGAGTTCACCGTGCTGCGGCGCGGCCCAGGAAGGAGGTTGTCGTGATCAGAGGTGTCGGCAAATCCATGCGCCTTAAGCGCGTCATCGACCAGGCCGGCGTTTCTGTCATCTGTGCGCTGGACCACGGAATGACCTCGCCGCAGTTTCTCGAGCCGCTGGCCGACATCGCCACGCGGACGGCGGAAGCAGTTGCGGGCGGCGCGAACGTGATCATGATGTCGAAGGGGATGATCCGGGTCGCGGAGCCCGCGTTCGCGCCGACGACCTCCCTCGCGCTGCTGCTGTCGGCATCGGCGAATCCTGAGCAGGGAGAGCCCGAGGTGGTCCAGATCGCCGAGGTCGAGGAAGCCGCGCGCCTGGGAGCCGACGCCGTCGTCTTGTTCACCGCCCTCGGCGGACACAACGAGCCGGGCATGGTCCGCATCCTCGCCGGCGTCGGCCGCGCCTGCGAAACACAGGGCATCCCGTTCATTGCCGAAGCCGAGTTTCCCACCACCTACGCGTCCGTCGACGAGCTCAAACAGCGCTACGGATTCGAGTACCTGCGACGCAACGTGCGGCTGTGTGGCGAGCTCGGCGCCGACATCATCAAGACCAACTGGCCAGGCGACGAGGCATCCTTTCGGCGCCTCGTCGAATCAGCCAACGGCATCCCCGTGGTGCTCGCGGGCGGATCGCGTCTGGAGGATGAGGAGCTGTTGAGCCGGATGGAGTCTGCCATGTCCGCCGGCGCAATCGGATGCTCCGTGGGCCGCAACATCTTCATGCATCGCTCCCCCGAAGCGATCACACGCGCGCTCTCCAGGGTGATCCGTGAGCGGTGGACGGCGGGCAAGGCCATCGGCGAGCTGAAGCAGGCGGTGGGCACCGTGGCGGCGCGATGAAGGCCGCCTTCATGACCGGCGTCGACATGGTCGAGATCCGCAAGGTGACCGAGCCGGGGGTCGATCCGGAGGGAGCGCTCCTTCGCGTTGAGGCGTGCGGCATCTGCGGCACTGACGCGCGCACGTTCTTCAACGGCGATCCCCGCGCCCCGGCTCCGTGGATCCTCGGTCACGAACCAGTAGGCGTCCTCGAGGAAGTCGGCCCGCGCGCCGTGCTCCCTCCGGGGATCAAGAAGGGCGACCGCGTCTTTCTCGGCTCGATCCTCACCTGCGGCCGCTGCCGCTTCTGCATGGACGGGTTGCAGAACCTCTGCGACGAGCACCTTCTCTACGGCTACGACCCTTACCCAGGGGCGTACGCGGAGTACGCCGCGGTGCCGCCCATCGCGGTCAAGAACCTGATCCCGCTACCTGCCGACCTGCCCTCCGACCTCGCCACGGTGGCCGACCCGTTCGCGTGCGCGCTGAACGGGATCGAGATGCTGGACGTCCGGCTGGGCGATACGGTCGTGATCATCGGCTCCGGCCCCATCGGGTGCTGGCAGGCGGTTATGGCTCGCGACCGCGGCGCGAGCAAGGTCTTCTTGACCGACGTCAACCGGCAGCGGCTGGATGTGGCGCTGAAAGCGGTGGGCGGCTTTGTCGACGACTCATGGGTGGCGGGTGACGACAACGGCGTCGCCGAAGCCATGGAGCACACCGCGGGTCGAGGGCCCGAGCGCGTCATCGTGGCAGCGCCATCCAAGCAGGCGCAGCAAGCCGCCCTGGAGATGGCCGCCAAGCGGGCTCGTGTCGTTTACTTCGCCGGCCTGCCCAAGCATGACCCGGTCGCACACCTCGATATGAACCAGCTCCATTACAAAGAGCTCGCCATCCTCGGCGCTTATGGGGCGACCCACCGCCAGTACCGGATCACCATGGATTACCTCGAGCGCCGTCGCGACGAGCTGGCGTCCGTGGTGACGCATCGTTTTCCGCTTGCTCAGATCGGCGAGGCGTTCAATACCATCCGTTCGGGTTCTGGATTGAAAGTCGTCATCGTTCAGTGACCGGGCCGTACGTGATCGGCTGCGATATCGGGAGCCAGGGCACCAACACCGCCCTGTATTCCGACGACGGCCGGCTGGTGGCCTCTGCTTACGAGGCCTATGACGTGCTCTTTCCTCGGCCCGGATGGGCGGAGCAGGACCCGCGGGCTTGGATCAACGCGCTTCATTCGACGTTGCGTCGCGTGCTCGACGAGGTGACAGAAGGAGCGTCCGCCGTGAAGGCGATCTCGTTCGGATCGCAGCTCGACGGCATGGTCGTCTGCGACGCGCAGGGAAAGCCACTGCGCAACGCGATGATCTGGATGGACCGGCGCGCCGAGGCGCAGGCCGCGGCCATGGCGCAGCGTGTGACGCGCGAGGACTTCTACCACCAGGTGGGCACCAACCTGGATTCTTCGCATGCCGTGTTCAAAGCGCTCTGGGTCAAGGACGAAGAGCCCGACGTCTTCGCCAGCGCCGCTCGGCTCATGCCGCCCGGGTCGTTCGTGGTCCAGGAAGCGGCCGGCGTATCGATGGTGGATTACTCGAACGCCTCGTCGCTCGCGTTGCTCGACCCCCGGACGCGCAGGTGGTCGGACGCGGTTCTCGACGCCGCCGGCCTGAAGGCCCGCATGTTGCCCGAGCTCGCGCCCGGGACGCTCGGCGTGGGCACCGTCACCGAGGCCTTCGCGGCCGCGACCGGACTCGCGCGTGACACAGCCGTGGTCGTTGGATGTGGCGACGAGATGGCCGCCACGCTGGGCGCGGGCGTGTTCTCGCCCGGCGAGGTTTGCGACGTCGTGGGCACGGCGGAACCCGTGTGCGCGGTGTCGTCGGCGCCGCGGGAGGACAGCACGATGCTGGTCGAATGTCATCCTCACGGCGACCCCGACAGCTGGCTGCTCGAAAATCCCGGCTTCGTCTCGGGAGGCAACTTGCGCTGGTGGCGCGATCATTTCTTCGGCCCCGACTCCGAGTACGACGCGATCTGCCGCCCGGCCGCCGACGTGGCGCCTGGGGCGGAAGGACTTGTCTTCCTGCCCTGCATGCAGGGCGCGATGGCGCCGGAGTGGAACGGAGCGGCGCGTGGTGTGTTTTTCGGCTTGAGCCTGGCCCACACCAGGGCGCATATGACCCGCGCCCTGCTTGAAGGCAGCGCTTTTGCGCTGCGCGACATTCTCGAAGCGATGCAGAACGCCGGGCTGGAGGTTCGGCGCCTGACCATCGTCGGCGGCGGCGCCAAGGGCGCGCTGTGGCGGCAGATCAAGGCTGACGTGACAGGGCTGCCGGTCAGGGTGCCGGTGAACGTCGAGACGACCGCGACGGGGGCCGCGATCCTGGCCGCGGTTGGATCGGGCTTGCAGCCGAGCGTCGCGTCCGCGGTCAGCGCGTTCGTTGCCTATCAACCGGACGAGCTTCAGCCGGACCCGGAACGCCGCCAGGTTTACGGCGACGCACATAAAAGGTATCGCGAGGTGTACTTCGCGCTGAAGCCCGTCTTCAATGCCTGAGTCGGTGGTCGCGAGCGACGCCACCCGAGTCTTCCCGCTCGAGCTCGAGCGCCGTTATCCGGTCGTCGTCAGCGGCGATGGAGCCTGGGTGGAGGATTCATCCGGCAAGCGTTATCTCGACGCGATGAGCGGCGGCTCGATGGCGGCCACGCTCGGCCACGGACGTCGCGACATCATCGCGGCGACCGCCGCGCAGGCGATTCGACTCTCGTACGTGCACAACGAGCGGCTGACCAATCCGGCGCGAGAACAGCTTGCCGCCGAGCTCGTCGAGCTGGGGCCGCCCGGCATGACCCGGGTGCGCTTCACGACCGGCGGTGCGGAGTCAAACGAGATGGCGATCCAGATGGCCCGCAGTTACCACGTCGAACGGGGCGACGGCAAGCGATGGCAGGTCATCTCTCCCGCGCAGGCTTATCACGGTCCGACGATGGCCACGCTCGGGCTGACGGGACGGCCAGGTTTGCAGCGACCATTCGGGCCCTACATGCCCGCCCATGGCCATATCCCGCCGAGCACCTGGCGTTTTGATCCGACCGGAGAGGCGGCACTGGCCGCGCTGGATCAGGTGCTCGACGAGATTGGCCCGGAAAACGTGTCTGCCTACTTCTGCGAGCCGATCACGGCCGCCGCCCTTCCTGCGTACTCGCCGCCGGAACGCTTCTGGACCGGGCTCGCCGAACGCCGCGAACGCCATGGGTTCCTCATCTGTTACGACGAGGTGGTCACCGGCCTCGGTCGCACGGGACACTGGTTCGCGGCCGAAAAGCTGCCGCTGACGCCGGACATCATCGCGACCGCCAAAGGCCTGGGCGCGGGTTACGCGGCGATCGGGGCGGTGCTGTGCGCCGACCACGTATACCAGGCGTTCGCCGGCGGGTCGCGAAAGTTCACCGTCGGACACACGTGGGACGGCGCGCCTCTCTCCTGTGCCGTGGGGCTGAAGGTGCTCGATGTGCTGCGGACCGAGGGCCTGATCGAGCGAGTGCGCGATAAGGGTCCGCGCCTGAGGGGCGAGCTCGCTGCCGCGCTTCAGGGGATCCCCATGGTGCGGGAGGTGCGCGGCCGTGGCTTTTTGATCGGCGTCGAGTACGTCGACCCGCGTGACGGCACGTCGTTCCTACCGCCGGAGCTCGGCGTGGCGCGCCGTGTCGATCTGACCGCCATGGATCGTGGCCTGATCGTCTACTCGACGATGCCCACCCGCGACGGATTCGCCGGCGATCAGACGCTGTTCGCTCCGCCCTTCACCACTTCCGACGCCGAGCTGAGCGAGATGGTGCTGCGATTTGCGGAGACAATTCGAATCGTGGCGCGATGGCTCGACGGACAGCTCGGATGACAGCGCCATGGCAACCCCGCACACTGATCCTCCAACACGAGGCGGCGACGCCGCCCGGCCTGATGGCGACCTGGCTGCACGAGCAGTCGGCGCGAGTCGAGACGCTGCGCATCGACGAGGACCAGCGTCCCCTCGATGCCCGCGATTACGACCTGATCGTGTCGCTGGGCTCGGAGTTCGCCGCGTTTGACGACTCGGTTCCATTCGTCCCGCGCGAAGCTCGATTATTCGAACAGGCGAGCGAGTCGGACGTACCGATCCTGGGGCTGTGCTTTGGCGGCCAGATGCTGGCCCGCGTGCTCGGGGCCGAGCTGTATCGGTCAGAGCAATCGGAGATCGGCTGGCTTCCGGTCAGGACGACCGATCCGGACCTCGTCAGCGCCGGTCCATGGTTCCAGTGGCACTTCGACACCTTCACCGCCCCGCCCGGCGCAAGAGTCGTCGCCGCAACGGACGTGGGGCCGCAGGCATTCGTCGCGGGCCGGAGCATGGGCTTGCAGTTCCACCCTGAAGTGACGCCCCAGATCATGGAAGAGTGGGTGCGCGTGTACCCGCACGAGCTCGAGGCAGAAGGGGTCGACCCCGAGAGCCTGCTCGACGAAACGCGGCGCCGCGCCGCGGAGGCCAGGCGGGTGACGTGGCGGCTCTTCGACCGCTTCCGCGACGCGGTGGCAAGGCGAGGCCGATGACCACCAGCCGAGTGGCCGCGGACCAGACGAGCATCTTTCCGCGCTTTCTCGATTTGGCGTATCCAAACATCGAGCGCGGCGACGGGGTGTGGCTGTACACGACAAGCGGAGAAAGAATTCTCGACGCATGCTCAGGTGGCGCCATGGTTTCGAGCCTGGGTCACGGAGCACGGGAGATCATCGACGCCGGCACGCGACAGGCCGAGAAGATCGCCTACTTCTATATGGACCACTTCACGAACGAGCCGCAAGAGCGGCTGGCGGAGCGTTTGGTCGCCGTGGCCGCGCCCGAGATGGCGCGCGTGCGCTTCGCCTCGAGCGGTTCGGAGGCCAACGAGACCGCGCTGCGATTGGCGCGGGCTTACCACGTCGATCGCGGAGAGCCAGACCGCTGGAGGGTGATCTCCCCCGCGCAGGCCTACCACGGCTCGACGATGGCTACGCTTGCGCTGACCGGCCGCACGCGCACCCTGCAGGACCCGTACGCGCCTTACCTCTCGCCGCATCTTCACGTCGGCAACGGCGACTCGGCGCTGAGCGAGCTCGATCAGCGACTCGAGGAAGCGGGACCAGGCAATGTGGCGGCGTTCTTCTGCGAGCCGATCAGCGGCGCTGCCTACCCTGCCTATTCGCCGCCGGAAAAGTTCTGGCGAGGTCTCGACGCGCGCCGCAAGCAGCACGGATTTCTCATCTGCTTCGACGAGGTCGTCACCGGGATGGGACGCGCAGGAAGCTGGTTCGCCTACCAGCAGCTGCCCATCGAGCCGGACATTGTCACCACCGGCAAAGGCCTGGGCGCGGGATACGCGCCGATTAGCGCCGTCCTCTGCAAGCAACACGTCTACGACGCGATCGACAGGGGCTCGCGTTTCTTCGACCTGGGCCACACGTGGGACGGGGCGCCGATCTCATGCGCCACCGGTCTCGCGGTGCTGGACGCGCTGGCCGGCCGCGGCCTCGTGCAACGCGTACGTGAGCGGGGACCGCGCCTCCTCGCCGACCTCCGGTCCGCTGTCGAGGACAACCGCCTCGTCGCCGAGGTCCGCGGCCGAGGCTTTCTTCTGGGGGTCAGCCTGGTCGACCTGCCGGATGAGATGCATGCCGACGAGCGGGTGGAGGATGCCGCGCTCAACCATGGCCTTCTTGTCAGCGCCACCCACTCGACAGCCGACGGATACGCCGGTGATGAAGTCCTCCTGGCTCCCGCTTTCACGAGCACAGATGAGGAGCTCGAGATGATGGTCCTCCGCTTCGGGCAGGCGCTCGCCGATGTTGCCCGATCGTTGGCACAAGGATGAGCAGCGTTACGCCGAGCGAGCACGTCGAGTTCGTGCTCCTTGTCATCCCCGACGTGAACGGCTCGCTTCGTGGCAAGGCCCTGCGTCCCGACGCCTTCGAAGCCGCCCTCCGGCACGGCACCGTGATGACGGACCTGCTTCTCGCGCTCGACCCGCTGGATACACCGATTCCGGACTACGAAAAGTTCGGTATCCGGTCTGGCGCTGCCGACCTTGTCGTCCAGCCGGAGCCGTCGACGCTTCACGACATGCGATGGCGGCCAGGCTGGCGCGTGTGCCTGGGCACGCCGAGCTGGCCGGACGGCAGCCGTTGCGATCTCGCCTCTCGAGAAGTGTTGCGAGGTGCGCTCGCCCAGATGCTGGAGACGGGATATGACGCGATGGCGGCAATCGAATACGAGGTGCGCCTGAAGGATGCGGCGAACGTCCCGATGACCACGGGCATCAGCTACAGCGCCGGGGAAGTCGTTGCGCTCGACTCGTTCGTCAGCGCGCTGCGACCGGCGCTGGAAGGTCTTGGCGTCGAGCTCACCGCCGTGCACACGGAGGCGGCACCCGGGTTGGTGGAGCTGAACCTGGCGGCCCGCCCCGCGCTGCAGGCGGCCGACGATGCCGCCTATACCAAGCTCGCGGTCAAAGAGCTCGCCCGCTCCATGGATCTGCAAGCGAGCTTTCTGGCCAAGACGGCCGCCGGAGAAGAGGGATCCAGCGGGCACGTGCATTTCTCATGCTGGCGCGACGGCTCCAACGCGTTCGCGACCGGCGCCGATGTGATGAGATCCGCGATCGCCGGTGTGCTGGAGCACCTGCCCGCGGCGTCGCTGCTTCTCAACCCGACGATCAACTCTTACAAGCGGCTCGTCCCGGGCTGGTTCGCCCCGACCAACGTCAGCTGGGGCGTCGAGAATCGGTCCTGCGCGGTGCGCGCGATTACCTCCGCCAGGCCAGAGCTCTGCCGTTTCGAGTGCAGGCGACCCGGCGCGGACGCCAATCCATACCTCGCGCTGGCGGCGATCGCGGTCGCGGCCGCAGACGGCTTGCGTCGCGGCGCCAGACCGCCAGAACCGGTGGTCGGAGATGCCTACTCCCGGGCGGACCTGACAATGCTTCCGTCGTCGCTCGAAGCGTCGCTGCTCGCATTCGGGGCCGATACCGTGTTGCAGCGCGGTCTCGGCGAGACTTTCAGCGACTACTACGCCACCTCGCGCTCCTGGGAGCTGAAGGCCTGGCAGGAGACGGTGACCGAGTGGGAGAAGATCCGCTACGAGCGGAGCGTCTGAGCTCGGCGCGCCCGGTCCACGAATCGCTCGAAAAGCTTGCGCGCCCACGGAAGGTCTGAGGAGAGCTCTTCGGGATGGCACTGCACGGCGACGATGAGACCATCCGAAGTCTCGACTCCCTCGACGGTGCCGTCTTCGCCTCGAGCCGTCTGCCTCAGCCCGGGCGCCAGCTTGCCGATCGCCTGGTGATGCAGGCTGTTGACGCGTAGCTTCTCCAGACCAGCCGCGCGGCCGAGCTCCGACCTTGGATCGACCTCGATCGTGTGGGCGAGATGGTTGCGGCCGAATGAGCGGACCTCGTGTCCGTCCAGATGCTGCAGCAGCGATCCGCCCATGGCCACGTTGATCACCTGCTGGCCGCGGCAGATCCCCATCACCGGCAGGCCGCGGTCTCGAGCCTGCGCGAAGAGCCTCAGCTCCGTGTCATCGAGCTGCCGGTCGACCGGCCCAACCTTGGGATCGGGTTCTTCTCCATAGAGGGAGGGATCGACGTCCCACCCGCCAGGCAGCAGGAGGCCGTCAAGCTCGGGCAGAGACCCCGTGCCGGCCGGCAGCTCCACCGCGTCGGCCCCCACCGCCTCGACCGCGCGTTGATAGGGGAGGTAGTAGCCGTCCCCACGCCGGGCGCTGGTGGTGATACCGATCCTGGGGCGGGCTTCTTTCGTCACCGTAATGCGACAAGATTACGATCGGCCGTGCGCGTTTTGTCAAGAACGTTCCTAAATAGGGTCAATTTGGACGAAATGAAATGTCCGTAACAGGCAAAGGCGTCGCCGAGGTGGTCCGGCAGCGCCTCGACTCCCTCAGCCCGGCCGAACGCCGGCTGGCCCGCGTCCTGCTCGCCTCGTATCCGATCGCCGGCCTCGAGAGCGTCGCCAGATTCGCCGATCGCGCCGGCGTCAGCCCGCCGACGGTCACCCGGTTCATCTCCAAGCTGGGATTTCGCGGCTATCCCGAGTTTCAGGAAAGCCTGCGGCATGAGGTCCAGGCGCGCCTCAGCTCTCCCCTGGCCCGCTACCGGGACGAGCCGAAGAGTGACTCGGCGGTCAACCACGCGCTCGATGTGTCGACCCACAACCTGAAGGCCACGCTCGACCTGCTGTCGGACCGCGACGTCAAGGAGGCGGTCGATCTCCTCGCCGATGTCCGCCACCGCGTCATGGTCCTGGGCGGGCGGGTGAGCGCTCCTCTGGCCCGCTACCTGGCCGGCCAGCTGCATCTTCTACGGCCAGGCATCGGCCTGGTGGACTCTGACCGCAGCGCGCCGGCGCAGCAGCTCATCGACATGAGGAAGACCGACGTGCTGGTCGTCTTCGACTATCGCCGCTACCAGCCGGACACCATCGATTGTGCGCGGGTGGCGGCGGGACGAGGCTGCGACGTGATCCTCTTCACCGACCCGTGGCTGTCTCCCGCCTCCGCGTTTGCGCGGCAGGTCCTGGTGACGAGCGTGGAGACGGTCGGGCCGTTCGACTCGCTGGTCGGCGCCGTGGCGGTCGTGGAGGCGCTGGTCACGGCTGTCCTGGCCAAGCTCGGCTCGCGCGCCGAGTCGCGGATGCAGAGCCTGGAGCGCCTGCGGGCGGGCGATGTCCTCGGCGGGAACGACTCGGAAGGCTAGCGAGCCAGCGCGAGCTCCGGTTGTGGGTTTTCCGCGATCGGCGCCATGGCCGCAGCCACGGCCGCAGCCGCGTGGGTGAGGGCCTCGATCTCGGCCGAGCTGTACGGCGGCCCTGCCGACCGTGGGCAAATTGAAATTGAGCCGAGCTCAGCACGTGGGTTTGCGATGGGGACGGTTAGCGCGACGCTGCCGATGCGTCCGTGGGTGGCGAGTGCCTTGACGCCGCCGCTGGTCTCGATACGGACCTCGGCCGCGGTGCATCCGAGGGCTTCGATCGTCTCCTTGAGGAAGCGACGTGCCAGCCCGCCCGGGTCGATGACCGAGATGCCGGCGACGAGCTCCACATGGTCAGCGAATAGGTACAGCTTCCGTTCGCGCCGGTTGAACCACCGGTCCGCAAGCTGCTCGAGGCGTTTCCGAGCCGGTAAGAAAACAGCTCCCAGGATCAGCGTGCTGATCACAAAGGCGAAGTCGGACTTGTTGCCGGTGGCAAGAACGAAGAAGTATTGGAAAAGTCGAATCGAGGCCGAATAGACACCAGCCGCAAGCGCCAAAAGCGATCCGTAGACAAAGGTGCGATTGATGAGGACGTCGATGTCGTAAAGGCGATGCCGCAGGACTGCGATCCCGATCGCGACCGGCAACGCTCCTAAAGAAACCCAGTACGCCACCACTATCAGCTGCACGTCAGAGGACGGATCGAGCTCCGCGCGCACCGCTATCGACGCCAGAACCGCCAAGGCCGCCAAGGCCGCCGCGTACGCAAACCACTTGAGCTGCTGGCGCTGTCGGTAGGCGCTCCTTCGATAGCGAACGAACACGGACGCGGCAGCAAGAAAAACGCCCACACCCATCAAGACAAAGCTGATGCCGGCGAATCCTGATACGAGAGGCTTCAGGTCCGGTCGGCTGAGCGGATTGATGACACCTGGAAATAGGAAGAGCCCTCCAGGTTGGATGGCAAGGCCCACTGTACCCAGCAAAATGCCCCCGACCGAGATAGCGAGGGCCAACGCCCATCGCCGCGAAGGGAGGCGCCCGTCGGGGAAGAACAGGGGAAGCACTGCGGCGATGCCGATCTGGCCAGGCAGCCAGTTCCACGACGCGAACCACGCGGCGGCCGTCGTACCGGAGTGATGCACGACTCCCACGAGATCCGCCACGGCATACCAGACCGCATAGTCCTGGATCGCCCAGTCGAACCCGATCGCCGCCACCAGCCAGCCGATCGGGCCTTCAAGCCTCCGTTGAATCAGGAGGGCGCCGATCGTGGCAAAGACCAGGGTTACGACCAGCCGCGAACCGACCACCAGGAAGCCGTGGCCGAGGCCGTACGCAGATGGAATCGGCCGGTCGCCCACGGACTGCACAGAGAGAACCGTAAGCACCATGACGGTGAACGTGGCCACCCACACGAGCCACGCCACTGGCGTGGACAGGTTGCGAGTGCTCGGCACGCGGCGATCTTAGTCTCCTGGTCGGAATCTGCCCGAGTACGATGCGGAGATGGTCATGGAGGCCGTCAAGGCCCTCAGCGCGGAAGAGATCACCGAACTCTGTCTGCGCCACACGCTGTATGACTGGTCGGCACAGGCCGGCCTGAAACCCCTTCCGGTGGCCAGCGCGAAGGGCGTGTACTTCCACACAGCGGACGGGCGCCGCTTCATCGACTTCAACAGCCAGCTCATGTGCGTCAACGCGGGTCACGGCGACCGGCGGATCATCGACGCGATAAAGCGCCAGGCCGAGCACCTGCCCTACATCAGCCCGTTCATGGCCCACGAGGCGCGGGCGCGCCTCGGCGCCAAGCTCGCCCAGCTGCTGCCTGGCGACATCGACAAGGTCTTCTTCACTCTGGCCGGCGCCGACGCAAACGAGAACGCGATCAAGATCGCTCGCGCTGTCACCGGACGCCACAAGGTCCTCGCCCGCTACCGCTCGTATCACGGCTCGACCGGCAGCGCCGTGCAGGCGACCGGCGACCCAAGGCGCTGGGCGAACGAGAACCCAGGGGGCGGAGTCGTGCACGTACTCGATCCGTACCACGGCATCCAGCGCGGATGGGACGCCGTCGAGGAGGCGCTCGCCGACCTCGACGAGACGATTCAGCTCGAGGGGCCGCAGACGATCGCGGCGTTCATGCTCGAGCCGATCGTCGGCACGAATGGGATCCTGATCCCCCCTGACGGTTACCTGCAGGGCGTGAGAGCTCTGTGCGATCGCTACGGCATCCTGATGATCTGCGACGAGGTCATGACCGGATTCGGAAGAACGGGCCGGTGGTTCGCGGTCGACCATTGGGCGGTGGTGCCCGACATGATCACGATGGCGAAGGGGCTGACGAGCAGCTATGTCCCGCTGGGCGCGGTCGGGATGCGGCCAAAAGTTGCCGCGTACTTCGAAGACCACGTGTTTTACGGCGGACTCACCTATAACAGCCATCCGCTGGGCTGCGCCGCCGCGCTTGGCGCGATCCAGGCTTATGAAGAAGACGATATGGTCGGCAATTCGCAGCGCATGGGCGCCGTGCTGGCGCGGCACCACAAGCAGCTGCGCGAGAGGCATCCCTGCGTCGGGGCGGCGCGATCGATCGGATTGTTTGGGTGCCTCGAGCTTGTCCGCGACAGGCAGACGCTGGAACCGCTTGCGCCATTCAACGGCACATCACCCGAGATGAAGGCGATCTCCCAGGCGCTCCTCGAGGCGGGCATGCACACGTTCGTGCGCTGGAACACGATCATGACCAACCCACCGCTGTGCATCACCGAAGCCGAGCTCGCTGAAGGCTTCGAGATCCTTGACAGTGCGCTCGAGATTGGAGACCGAGCGATCCTGGATTAGTCACGACGAGCTGCGGGCGGCGCAGCTCGCGAAGCTGCGCACCGGGCTCCGCGACGTGCTCGCGACCAACGCGTTCTGGCGGGCGAGGCTCCACGATGTCGGCGGCTGGGACGATTTCGAACGTCTGCCGCTGACCGCGAAGTCGGATCTTGTTGCCGACCAGGCCGCGGCGCCGCCTTTCGGTACGAATCTCACCTATCCCCAGGAACGCTATGTGCGGCTCCATCAGACCTCCGGTTCGAGCGGCGGGCATCCGCTGCGCTGGCTCGATACCGCCGAATCGTGGGAGTGGTGCGCGCGGATCTGGGCCGACCACGTATACCGCGCCGCCGCCGTTACGAGGGCAGACCGTGTCTTCCTGGCTTTCTCCTTTGGTCCGTTCCTTGGCTTCTGGTCCGCCTTCAGTGGCGCCGAGCGGCTCGGCGCGTTGTGCGTCTCGGGCGGCTCCATGAGCAGCGAGCAGCGCGTGCAGGATCTGCTCGAGCTCGAAGCCACGGTGCTCATGTCGACGCCGACCTACGCGCTGCGTCTTGCCGACGTCGCCCGTGAGAGAGGATTTGACCTTGCGAGCTCGGCCGTGCGAGTCACGATTCATGCTGGTGAGCCGGGGGCGAGCATCCCCACTACACGTAGCGCGATCGAGGCGGCCTGGTCCGCAGTGTCGTTCGATCACACCGGGATGACCGAGCTTGGACCGACGGGCCACAGCTGCTCGGCGCGCGACGGCGTGCACCTGATCGAGTCGGAGTTCATTTTCGAAGTCACTTCTGACGGCGAGCTGGTGGCGACGAATCTTGGACGTTGGGGGATGCCGCTCATCCGGTACCGGACCGGGGATCGGGTGATCGTGTCGCGTGAGCCGTGCTCGTGCGGGAGCCCGTTTCTGAAGCTGGTGGGTGGGATCCAGGGACGGGTCGACGATATGTTCACGGTGCGTGGGGTGAACCTTTATCCGTCGCAGGTGGAAGAGATCGTGCGGCGGTATCGGGAGGTCGGTGAGTTCGTGATCGAGCACCGCCGCGAGCGGCAGATGGATGAGGTGACGGTGGTGGTCGAGGCGGCGGGGAGCGATTTCCCGATCGGGCGGCTCGAGGCTGATCTCCGGCAGGCGCTGGGAGTCCGGTTGGGCTGCCGTCTCGTGCCGCTCAGAACCCTTCCGCGGTCGGAGCTCAAAGCCCGGCGCGTAATAAGGCTATGAAGAGGGTGCTTGGGGTGGGTTTGGGTGGCCGGACTGAATAGATTTGTTGGCTGTTAACACTCTGAGGATGCACGAACGCCCAAGCAGCGCCGCACGCGCTGGTCGAGATGGTTCACCACGCCATGGACCAGACCGCCGCGCGACCAGAACTCGATGTGATGGGGGCTGGTCCAGTTGATCGGCCGGTCGCAGCCCGGCCCTGAGCTGGTTCCTCTCTGCCACCACCACCATCGTCTCGTGCACGAGGGCGGCTGGCAGGTGATCCGCGCGGGCGAAGGTGTGAAGTTCATTCCTCCCGAGAGAGTTGTCCTGAGAAGGGTTCGCGGGCCGGGAGTGAGCTGGGCGGCTTAGCGCCGCTCGTGCGTCGCGACGACCTCGGTCAGCAAACAGAGCAGGTCAGCTCGTTGCGTCTCGTCCAGCACCGCAACGAAGCGATCCGACAGCGCGCGCGTGCGCGGAATCAGTTGCTGCACAACCTGAAGACCCTTCGGGCTCAGGGCGATTGTCTTGCGGCGCCCGTCGCGCGGGTCGCGCCCCGAGCGGATCAGGCCGCGATCGCAAAGGCGCGAGACGACCGCCGCCATGGTCGAGCGATCAAGTGAGACGCGATGGCCGAGCGTTCGCTGGTCGAGATCAGGCTCGTTGTAAAGGGCGTTCAGCGTCGCGAACTGGGGCGATGTGATCGTGCGCGAGACCTCCTCATTCCATAGCACGTTCAGCACCTGTACGGCGCGGCGCATCAGGTGACCCGGATGCTGCATGAGGTCTTCAGGCGGGGGCGTTTGCTTCACGCCAGTCCATGATCGGGTTTTCCTACACTGGGCACAGAGTTGACGTGACCTTCCTCAACGTTGTGCTGCCGCTGGGGTCATCCGTCCTTAGCTTCGCCTTCGCGGCCATGGTCTTGGACCAGTGGTGGCAGCGGCGCCAGGGCTTCCAGCTTGTGTGGGGGATCGGACTCGTCTGGTACGGGATCGCCGCGGGCTCCGAATTCTGGGGCGGGGCGTTCGGGTGGAGCGAGACCGTCTATCGCACGTGGTATCTGATCGGCGCATTCTTTGTCGCGGCCTACCTGGGCGCCGGAACGATCCTTCTGCTCGCGAAAACGCGATTTGGATATTTCGTGGGAGGGACCGTCCTGTTCGGTGGTCTCCTCTCGCTGCTGTTCAGTCACTCCCCCCGCTATCCCGGCGCTGCGACCGCCGGCAACGTCACCTTTGCCATCGCGTTGGTGGGAGGAATCGCGATCATCGCCGCGACTGCCAGCCGCCGCGAGCTGGCGGCGCGCATTGCGATGGGCGTGCTGGTCGTTGCGTCGATTGGAGTCGGGTACCTGGTGCTGACGGCGCCCCTGCAAGCTCCAGGTTGGGCACTCGACAGCAACACACACGTGCCAGTAGGAGCGGCCTTTCCCGGATACGTCCGGGTGCTGACCGGCCCATTCAACATCGCCGGCGCGCTGTGCCTCATCTTCGGTGGGATCTATTCGGCATACGTCTACATGCCGAAAAAGCGCGTGCTCCCCGCCCGGATGGCGGTGCTGGCTGTGGCCGTGAACTTCGTTGCCTCGTTGCCCGGCGCGGTCGCCGCCCTGCGCCAGGGCAGACTGAACTCGCGCGTGCCGGCCACGATCCTGATCGCCGTCGGAGCGTTCATCCCCGGCCTGACCAGCAGCCTGAACCGCTTCGGCGTCACCTGGTCGTTCTTTCTCGGCGAGTTCCTGGGCCTGCTCCTGATCTTCGTGGGCTTTCTCGTCAGCGTGGATGTGTTCAGGAACGTGCGAATCGGGATCACTCTATGGTCGCGACACCCGTCGGCTTCACTCGAAAGTGAGGTCGGTTGAGATCTCGATCGCCTTTTCGATGCTCCTGGCGACAGGGCACCTCGCGGCGTGGTGGGAATGCGCCCGCTCGGCGGCATCGCGTTTCTCCTCGTCGCAGCCCCGGAGCGTGTAGCGGACGTGGATCTTCTTGATGACCAGGATTTTCTCCTCGACGTAGATCTCGCCTTCGGCCTCTGAGGTCAGCCGGCCCTCACTCGCGTCGATCCCGCGCGCTTCCAGCGCGCCCCCGAGCGTCCCGGTCAGTCAACCGGCTGCGGCGGCGACCACATAATCGAGCGTGGTTGCGTGTTCGGGGTACTGGCCAGGGGCCGTTCCGTAGTGCTCTCGGACCGGTCCGTGGGTGCCGAAGATCACCGGTTGCGGCTCGACAGGCAGGTACGCCTGACGGATCGGGCCCCGCTCCCGGACGATCCTTACCTTTGAGATGTAGACCGGCCTGGGTGACTCCACCTTCGCTCAGATTACGGTCTTCGCCAGACGCACCCATTGACCGCGGTGGTCCCACGAGGTCTACTTGTGCCGCGCGATGGAAGCGGTTTCACCAATGCCGGCCACTCTCGACCAGGTGGCGAGAGCGGCCGGCGTTTCCCGGGCGACCGCGGCGCGGGTTTTCAGTGGCAACCCTCGGGTGAGTGAGGAGGCGCGCCGCGCGGTCGAAAGCGCGGCGATGCAGCTCGGCTATGTCCCCAACGGCGCGGCACGCAGTCTCGCCGGCCGGCGAAGTGACTCCGTCGGGGTCGTCGTGCCGGAGCCGGGCTCGATTCTGTTCCTCGATCAATTGATGCCTCGCCTCCTGCGCGGCATCGGGGAGGAGCTTTCCGCCAATGGCTTGCAGATGGTGCTATTCGCGCCGCAGTCGACAGCCGACCTTCAGCGCCTCGAGCAGTACCTTGCGGGAGGCCACGTCGACGCAGTCCTCCTGCTGGCCCTGCATGAATCCGATTCCCTCCCGACTCGGCTTCAGGCACGCGGCATCCCGACAGTGTTCGGGGGCCGGCCGCGCCCAGGCCTCGACGTCAGCTTTGTGGACGTTGACAACCATGCGGGAGGCAGGACCGCGACCGAGCACCTGATCGAGCTGGGCCGCCGGCGCATCGCCCACATAGCCGGACCCGCGCATGTGCCCGGGGCACAAGAACGGCTCGACGGCTTTCGCGAAGCCATGTGGAAAGCAGCTCTCCGCGCCGATTTCGTGGAGCACGGGACGCTCGACCGAGATGGAGGCGAGCTGGCGATGGGCCGGCTGCTCGCGATGGCTGGCGAGATCGACGCGGTGTTTGCGGCGTCCGATGCGATGGCTGCCGGTGCGATGTGGGCGCTGCAAGTCCTCGGCCGGCGAGTGCCCGACGATGTTGCGGTGATCGGCTTCGACGATTCGCCGCTCGCGGCCGCGACGCAGCCGCCACTTTCGAGCGTGAGGCAGCCCATCGAGGATATGGGTCGTGAGATGGCGAGGTTGGTGCTGAGCCTGTCAGCGGTCCGCGGCCAGTCATCGCGGCAGATGGTGCTCGGTCCGGAGCTGTCAGTCCGCGAATCGACGGTAATGGTGCGCTAGGCGGGGCCTTTGCCCTCCTTGAACATCATCGCCGCGTTGTAGACCGCCCACACGTAGTGGCGGCAGTCGGTCCTCAACCTCACCCAGTCCGTCACGGCGCCACCACCGGCGTAGTACGCGGTGAGTGCCTTCGCAAGGTCGTTGTGGTAGCTGTCGAGATTGTGTTTCAAGATCGCCACCCCGATGTCGATGTTGTCACCCGGGTCAAGCAGGTTGACCGCGCGATGCAGCAGCGCCGGCCCGTCAGCGGCCGCCGTCGACGGCATCACCTGCATGATCCCGACTGCCCCCGCAGATGACACAACAGCCGGCCGCCATCCGCTCTCGTGCCACGCGAGCCCCATCACCAGGTAAGGATTCACGCCGTGTTTGAGACCCGCTGCGTAGAGCATCGATTTGGTGATCATCATGTCGAGCGATGGGGCAGCTGGATCGCTGTTGGGATCGGTGACGGGCCACGTCGCGGCGCTGTCAGGCTCGATCGCGGGCTCCAGTCCGGTCGGTGGTTTGGCTTCAGGACCCCGCAGCGCGTTCTCGCCGCACCCCTGCAGCGCAAAGACCGCGCAAATTGCAAGCGCGAGTAGCGGCAGTCCCGCTCTCATAAAGGGATAACGCATATGAACCGGCACTTGTGCAAGCGGCCCGTAGGAGCGCAATCCCATTGACTCCGCAGCAGATTCTTGAAATCGCGAGAGACGGTGACCTGGAAACGATGCGCGTGGAACGTAATGCAGTCGCTGATGCCGTACGCCGATTTGCAGCCTTGGGTGATGCGGCTTCGGCGCTTGAGCTGGTCGGGCGAACATGGCGCGCATGGCTTTCTCACGGCGAGCTCGACGAGGGGAGCGCCATCATCGCGACCGCGTTAGCCATACCGAGCGAGCGAAGTGCTGCGCTATGGCATGTTCGTGTTCTCTGCGCGGACGGCTTCTTTGCATTTCGCGCCGGCGATCAGCAACGGTCCCAAGCGTCCAACGAGAAGGCGCTCGAGATCGCTAGTCAGATCGGCGACGTCCGCGGTGAGTGCGATGCGCTGACAGGACTGGCCAGAGTCGCCCTCCGAGACGGCCGGCATGAGGGGGTCGTTGCTCTCGCGAGGCACGCAATGGATCGCGCGATGAGCGCCGGCGACCGCGAAGCAGGAGCGGCGCCACTGCATCTGCTCGCGGCCGGCACGAGGCTCCTCGGTGACTACCCCGCAGCGCGCGAGCTGTACCTGGAAAGCCTCGACCTGAACAGGGAGATCGGAAACCTGGCCCGGGTTTCGACGGAGCTGCACAACCTCGGATGGGTCGAGCTTCACCTCGGCAAGGTCGACGAGGCCAGGGAGTGGTTCCTGCAACGGGACGCGGCCGGTTCCGGGGACGCTTATGGCGATGCGTGGGCCAGCCTGAATTGGTCCGCCGTCGCAGCCGCGCAGGGCGAAATGGCAGAGGCGCAGCGGCTGTTTGCCAGTGGCTCTCGCGCGCTGGACAAGGTTGGCGGGCATCTCGATCCCGACGATCTGGCCGAGCTCGAGTGGCTGAGAGCTCAGCTCAGCTCGTTTCTGGATTGATTTCGTCACCCACGTGCACGGGGGTTTCCCAGTAGCGACCCGGCAGGAGCAGGAATGAAGCCGTTGCCTGGGCCGCCAGCTTCCCGTCTGGGTCGCGCACTTCGCAGTTCGCGACCGCGACCGTGCGTCCGCGGTAAATGACCTTCGCCTGAGCGGTCAGCTCCCCCTCACCGGGCAGCACCGGGCGAAGAAAGTTGATTTTGAGATCCATCGTATTGAAAGCCGTGCCCGCCGGTAGGGTGCTGCCGACCGCGACGATCATCGCCGCGTCAGACAAGAACGCTATTGCTCCCCCGAAAATCAAACCAAACGCGTTGCACAACCAGGATGTTCGGTGCATCGCAAGGGTCGCCGCTCCCTCCGATGTGGCAACGCCTCTCAGCCCCATCAACACATAGCAGGGCGGTATGAAATCGCCGGTTGCCACCTGAGTCATGACCTCGATTCCGGGCGTGGAGTCCCAGAACTCGCGTCCACGGACATCGCCTTCCACCGACCTGAGATAGGGATCTGGTGAGCTTGCGTCTGGCGCCGTCTTAGGCGGCGTTGTCGCTGCCATGAGCTCAGGGTCGAGGCGGAACAGGACACAACGCGAGGTCGCGTGGCCGAGGAGACGACCTCGGCTGTCCTCCACCGTCACCTCAGACAGTCCTAGCGATCGAGTCGCATGAATCAGGCGGCCCCGACCGATGATGGTGTGGTTTCGGATCGTCGGGGTTCGAAGAAAGTTGACCGAGAGCTCGGAGGTCGTCATGCCCCAACCGGCTGGCGCGCTGGTCAGAACCGCACCGCCCAGCGGGAGGTCGGCTAGAAACGCGACCGTCCCGGCGAGAAATACCCCAGCGCCCGATTGCCACCAGGGGCTCGCGGGCATCGATGCACTGGCGACCCCAAGGCTGGCCTCCGACAGGCGAAGCCCCGTCAGCTTGGTGATGGGCGGGTCTGGCAGGCGTCGTTCCAGGTAGGCCCGCAGCATTTCGAGGCCGGACATCTGCACCACATCACGACCCCAGATTTCGCCTCGCGCGGGCTCGCGCAGCGTCAGTGGTACAGGGCGCTCAGCCACCGCTGCAATCCTATGTCGGGGCCGGCGGCGGAGGTGGCAACAGATTCTGGAGTCGCGCCTGCGGCCCGCCGATGCCGACAAGGAGCAGGCGATGCGCGGGCAACTTACGAATACTTGGGCAAGATGTTGGTGGCATCGTTAGAGCGCCTTGAACAGCTGGTAACGCGCGAGTCGGAGTCTTAAGGAGATGGGGTGAAATGATTAATGGGGCTCATGCAGTCGTCTACAGCCATGACCCTGAGGCCGATCGAGCATTCTTCAAGGGAGTGCTTGGGCTGCATCACGTAGACGCGGGCGGTGGTTGGCTAATCTTCGCGCTTCCACCTGCCGAAGTTGCCGTCCATCCCGCTGAGCCAGGAAAACCGGGTCACGAGCTTTTTCTCATGTGCCGTGACATCGACGCCGCAGTAAAGAAGCTCGCGGGCAAAGGAGTCACGGTCGAACCCCGGTTCTACGACGAACCCTGGGGGCGTCTGGCGTTCATCAAGTTGCCAGGCGGCGCAAAGCTCGGGGTGTACCAGCCGCGCCACCCGCGCGCTCTAAATCCGTCAGCGCCCGACACTCTGAGCTCGAAGCCGGGGAAGCGCAACTCAACAAGCTCCAGGTCCAACACAAAATCCAGATCGACTTCCTCGGTAAACCGCCGGTCTGGGTGATCCGAGAGTCTCAACCGAGTCGGCATTATGCAAAAGAGGGCAATTGGTGGACCCGAGGGTGTGTGAGTTCACCACTAGGCGCGTGCTGGCCTGTGGACAATATCTTGCAACAGGCGAGAACTATGTCCTGAGAGAGGACATTGGTGGACCCGAGGGGATTCGAACCCCTGACCTACAGACTGCCAGTCTGTCGCGCTCCCAACTGCGCCACGGGCCCACGCCGCGCCAGGTGTGCAGCTAAAAGGATACCGCCCGGCCCAGCTACCATCTTGCGTTGGCCCCCCTCACAGATGCAAACACGCGACGTCACGATCCACGAACTGAATGGCGGCGGATACCTCGCGCTGCCTGAGGGCCCAGGGCCGTACCCGGGCGTCATCGTGATCCACGAAGCGACCGGCCTGGACGATCACATTAGGAGAATCACCGATCGATTTGCCGGCGCGGGTTATGCGGCGCTGGCGGTCGATCTGTTCGCCGGCCGCAACCGCGCGGTGTGCATGGCCCGCTACATGGCCGGGATGCTCATCGGCTCAGTCAACCGCTACGGCGTCGACGACTTAAAGAGTGCGCTGACGTTTCTGGCCAAGCTTCCAGAAGTCGACGCCCAGCGCATGGGCGCGATTGGCTTTTGCATGGGTGGCGGTTTCGCGATCGCCTGGGCCTGCACCGATTCTCGCCTCAAGGCGATCGCGCCGTTTTACGGGGTGAATCCACGACCCCTGGAGGTTGCGAAGCGATTGTGCCCAGTGGTCGGCTCCTATCCCGAAAAGGATTTCACCGCGAGGGCTGGGCGCGCGCTAGACCAAGTCTTGACCCGCGAGAGCATCGCGCATGACATCAAGATCTACCCCAACGCACGGCATTCCTTCTTCAATGACGCCGGTCGCGCCTATGACAAGGCGGCAGCCGACGATGCGTGGACAAGGGTGATGACGTTTTTCAGTGGACAGCTGGATGTGAAGGTCGCTGCCAAGAAATGAATGTGCTGGTCACCGGCGGCACCGGGACTCTCGGTCGTGACGTCGTGATGCTGCTCCGTCACTCAGGACATCGCGCACGCATCCTGAGCCGCCAACCTCGCGGTCATGTGGACGCGGTGCAGGGTGATTTGAAAACCGGTGCCGGTCTGACCAGGGCGTTGGCAGGCATGGAAGCGATCGTCCACGCCGCCTCAGCGACACGCGGGCCGCTCGCGGGTCGGGCCACCGATGTGCGAGGTACGCGGCGGCTGTTGGAGCTCGCCCGCGAGGCGAACATCGGTCACGTTGTCTACGTCTCCATAGTCGGCATCGACGGCGTTGCGTATCCCTACTACAGGATCAAGGTCGCCGCCGAGGCCGTCATCCGGCATGACATCGTGCCCTGGTCGATCCTTCGCGCGACCCAGTTCCACAGTTTCATGGTGTTCGCACTGCGAGCGTTCGCGCGGCTGCCCGGCATCGTCGCCATTCCCCTTGCCTGGCAGTTCCAGCCCGTGGAATCAAGGGAGGTCGCGCAGCGTCTGGTCGACGTGGTGCTCGGCAAGCCCGCGGGCATGCTGCCGGATTTCGGTGGCCCGGAGGTCCGCGACTTCAAAAGCATCGCCGAGTCCTGGCTCGCAGCTCGCCAGGACACACGTCGGCTGACGAATCTGCGGCTGCCGTTCAAGGTAAGCAAGCTGGTCGCCGAAGGACGGCTCACGTGCCCTGATCACAAAGACGGATTGATCACGTTCGATCAATATCTAGCCGAGAAGTACGCCGTTTCATGACAAGACTGGTGGACAGGTACGGCCGGACGGGATTCGCGGCTCTGACGAGCCTGATGTGGGCACTGCCGATGGCGGCATGGGCAGGATCCTCTGACCTCTCGCCAATCGACAAGACGGCGTATCCGTGGATCGCGCTCGGGATCGGCCTCGTGATGTTGGTGCTTTGGGTCGTCCTGCTGAGCCGGCTCGGCAGGGTGAAGGTCTCCCTTCGCCAGCGCCGCTTCGACCTGCGCCAGATGTCGCCGTCCGAAAAGCGCTGGACGCTCGGGCTTGCTGCATTCGCCACCGGCAGCATCGCGTGGCTGAACGGCGCAGCTACGGTGGACTGGGCGCCGCTGGGGTCGGCGATCGCGGCCGGCAAGATCGGTCCCACGATGTTTGCGATCGTGCTTGCGGCCTTCCTGATCGTGATGGTGGCCGGCGTCGTCCTCAGCTGGCGTCGGGCGACCGCGGCCTATCAGACCCGGCTCGCGTCCTCATCTAGTGTGAGCTAGGCCGCTCAGCTCTCGACGAGCTTCAGCGTGCTCGTCGGCGCAACCTCAGCCGCCTTTTCCTTGGTCAGGTTGAGCAGGACGATGACGCCGATCAGGAGCGCCGTGCCGATCAGCTGTACGCCGTAGATGGGCTGGTTGAAACCCCACGGCGGAGGAGCAGACGCGATGAACGTGGCCGCCACCGGATAGGCCATCTCCGCGATCGTGGCGAGTGATGCGGGCGTCCTGGAGAGGGCACGGTAGTAGAGGAGAAGCGCAAACAAGCCGGGGACAAGCGCGATCGCGAGCAGGTTGGGAACGAAGTCGCTGAACTGGTAATGAGAGAAAGCGCTGGTTCCGTACTGGATCAGCACGATCGTCACGAGCAACGGCAGGGCGAGGGTAAAGCGGAGCGAGGTCATGCTCCAGAAGCTGATCGAGCCGAGCGCGAACCGACCGAGCACCGTCCCGCTCGCCCAGAGCAAGGCCGCGCCAAGCGCGAGCAAACCGACCTCCACGCGTCCCTGCTGCAGCGCCGACACCGGGGCGGTTGGATCCTGGGCGAAGACGACGAGGTACACGCCGACCATGGCGACGATCAGGGCCGGCCAGAACCAGGGGCGCCTGCGCTCGCCGAGGATGATCCAGGCGAGAACGATGGCAATCAATGGTTGCGTCTGCTGGAGGACGAACGTCTCTGCAAAGACCTTGTAGGTCGCGGCTTGCTGAAAGGAGGCGGTAAAGAGGATGGTCGCCAGCGACTGCGCTCCGGCCGCGATGATCACAACCGCCAGCCAGCCCTTCCAGCCAAGGTGCCGCAGCTCATGGGCGCTGCGGATCAATACCGGCAGCAGAAAGAGCGTGATCAATCCGTCCTCGGCGACCACGATCTGGGTCGGGGTCAGGTGTGTGATCAGCTGATTGCGGAAGTAGGCGTCCGAGGCCCACAGCGTGGCCGCGACCGCGACCAGGACGACCGAGAACCGGTCGACGCTTATGCCGCCGCTGGAACCGCTGGATCGTGCCATCGCCCTCCATTCAACGTCATTTGGGGGCCACGGCTTCCACGCCGCCGCGAATTGGGCAGACCTCTGAGGGGGCCCTCCCTTCGATTACCGACCCCTCCCCCGCCGGCCTTCCCGCCTCAGCGTACGAGGGGGCGTCAACCCTGCCTGTTAAGAAACTCCGCCGCCTCGAGGTCGCTCCCGGCCACCTCCGCCTCGAGCCTCACATCCGGGTGCTGGACGACGTAAACGTCCTCGGGCCGGTCATGCCCCTCGAGCCGGCGCTTGCCGACCGACGCGAGCTGAATGTCCGAACGGAGGATATCGGCCACGATCGAGTAGGTCGTTTCCGAGACCAGGATCTGGTTGCCTACGGCACGGCGCCGAAGCTTCGCGCACCGGTTCACCGCGGGCGACCGGTAGTCCCGATCCATCGCGTCAGCCTCCCCCGTGAGGACCGCCATTCGGACCGATAGAGCCAGTCGGTCCGGCCAGGATTCGGCCTGAATTGCCGCCTGCGCTTCCACCGCCGCGACCACCGCGTCCGTGGCGCGCGGAAACACGGCGAAGAAGGAGTCGCCTTCGCCGCGCTCCTTCAACACGATTCCGCCGTTCGACTCGATCGCGGACGTCAACAGCTGATCGTGGCGCCGCATCGCCTGATACATGGACGCCCGGCTGGCGATCCATAAAGGCGTCGACTCGACCACATCAGTCATCAGGAAGGTGACGATGCCGTCCGGCAGGGTCGCGCCCTCGTCCAGCTTGAAGCCGGTCCCTGGCGAGGTTGTCGTCGTGCCGTCGGCCGCTGCGCGGGGCACGAGCGAGCCCTGGACCGCAAGAAAGTCATCGATCGTATGGACGCGCCGGAAAAAGTGCACGTTGTACGAGGGCAGAAAGCTCCACGACGAATAATCGGCCGCAAACGATCCGTCCCGACAAACATCGGGCGCGGAAGCGACCAGACATCCGAGCTTGGTCAGAGCCAGTTCGTCGAGCCCGAACAGCAAAGCGGTCGCGCTGCTCGAGATCCGAAGCTCTTCCTGGTCGGAGTCGACCGCGACTTGAACGATGCGCAGGAAATTTTCCAGATCGGGCTGCGGCTCCACATACCGCTGCAGCTGCTCGATGGAAAGCCGCAGCTCGAGCTCGTCGTGACCAGACCCGTTGGCGCTGCCAGAAGCGTTCGACTCGCCACCAGGCGCGAGCAAACCCAGGACCGTCTCGAAAGAATCCGCCACCGCGAACTCACGATTGGTCCGCCGGTACACCTCGCCGACCGTCGGCCACCTGGCGGCTGCGACGAAGTAGCTCGTGGCAGCATGCTCGAACAACCAGGTGGCATCGCCAAGCAAGAGGTCGATGTTCAGGGCCACCTGCAAGAACCCCACCGCGGTCCGGTACAGCTCGGTGACAAAGCCGAGCGGCTCGATCTCCGCCACGTGAACAGACCGGTCAAGACCGGCCGATGGGTTGGCTCGCGACGATCCTTCCGCGTAGGTGAACAGCTCGACCAGAACCTCGTCGCCGTGGTTGCGCAGACGGATGCGGGACTGCGATACCCGAGGCCCAGGCCCTCCCACCTCGTGCGAATCCACGACGTGCACGTGGCCGCCCGGGCCCCACGAACGCTGGATCGGTAAACGCAGCGACGAGATCAAGGCGTAAAAGCGCTGGATGAAAACAAGCGCCTCGCGACCGCGGCCTATGTCAAAGGAATCCTGGCGCACGGCGCGCAGTTCCTCTTCCCAGGCCGCGATGAGCGCCCCTCGCAACGCGACGATGCCTGGCTGCATCGCTCCTTCCCTCGGGTCGGCCCCATTTCCCCCGGTGGGCCATTCCCTGAGCGTGAAAGGGTAGAGCCTCCGGGACCCGGCAAGCCCCCCTTAAGCATTCGGCAAGGCATACTGCTTAAGGGGTCGAGTTCAAGCTCGAACGGGCTTTCAATTCGAGGAGGCGTGATGAGTGAAGTGACGTCTGGCGGCCATGCCATCGAGACCCTGCAGGTCGAAGACCGCCGCTACCCTCCCAGCCCCGAGTTCAGCAAGCAGGCAAACGCCAAACCCGACATCTACGGCCGAAGCTTCGACGACTTCTGGACAGAGGAGTCCAAGCGAATCACGTTCTTCGAGCCCTGGAAACAGCTCTACGAATGGAAGCCGCCTTATGCGAAGTGGTTCATCGGTGGCAAGCTCAACATTTGCTACAACTGCGTCGATCGCCACGTCGAGTCCGGCCTCCAGGACAAGGTCGCGTACTTCTGGGAAGGCGAGCCTGAGGATGAGCGCCGCGAGATCACGTTCGGCGCGTTGCAGAGGGACGTCGTTCGCTTCGCCAACGCGTTGAAGAAGCTGGGTGTCAAGAAGGGCACTCACGTAGGCATCTACATGGGCATGATTCCCGAGCTACCGGTCGCCATGCTCGCGTGCACGCGCATCGGGGCACCGTTCACAGTCGTGTTCGGCGGATTCAGCGGCGAATCGTTGTCGGGCCGTTTGAACGATATGCAGTGCGAGCTGCTCATCACGCAAGACGAGGGTTGGCGCCGTGGCAACAAGGTGCCCCTCAAGGCCAACGCCGATGCGGCGCTCGAGCAGTCCCCCACCGTCAAACGAAGCGTCGTCGTGAAGCGCACGGGCGGCAGCGTCATCATGCAGCAGGGGCGGGATGTGTGGGCGCACGACGTCTTGAGTGCCGTCGACGACGACCCGAAGACCTGCCCTTGTGAGCCGATGGAATCAGAAGACCTGCTCTACCTTCTGTACACCAGCGGCACTACCGCCAAGCCCAAGGGCATCATCCACACGACCGGCGGCTACCTGGTCGGTGTCGCGACAACGCATTTCTACATCTTTGACATCAAGCCCAAGTCCGTTTACTGGTGCGCCGCCGATATCGGCTGGGTCACGGGGCACAGCTACATAGTCTTCGGACCCCTTGCCAATGCGACGACTGGGATCATCTACGAGGGCACGCCTGACTATCCCGACAAAGACCGCTGGTGGAAGATCGTCGAGCGGTACAAGCCCGACATCCTCTACACCGCGCCGACCACGATCCGCACGCACATGAAGTGGGGGCCGGAGTACGCGCAGAAACACGACCTCAGCTCGCTGCGTCTGCTGGGCACCGTCGGCGAGCCGATCAACCCTGAGGCGTGGATCTGGTATCGAGAGCACGTCGGCGGCAACAGGACGCCAGTCGTCGATACGTGGTGGCAGACCGAAACCGGAATGATCCTGATCACACCGCTGCCCGGCATCACCACGCTCAAGCCCGGCTCCGCGACCAAGCCTTTTCCCACGATCGATGCAGCCGTATTCAACAACGAGGGCCAAGAGGTTCCGCCGGGTGGTGGCGGTTATCTGGTGATTCGCAAGCCATGGCCCGCGATGCTGCGCGGCATCTATGGCGATCCCGAGCGGTACCAGGAGACCTATTGGAACCGCTGGAAAGACACCTACTTCGTGGGCGACGGCGCGCGGGTCGACGAGGACGGCGACTTCTGGCTGCTCGGCCGGGTCGACGACGTGATGAACGTGTCGGGGCACCGGATCTCGACGATCGAGGTGGAAAGCGCACTGGTCAGCCATCCCGCCGTCGCCGAGGCTGCGGTCGCGGGCCGCAACGACCCTCAGACGGGTCAGGCCATCGTCGCCTTCGTCACGCTCAAAGGCGGCAAGGAAGGCTCCCCCGAGATGCTCCAAGAGTTGCGCGACCACGTTGGCAAGGTAATCGGCAAGTTCGCGGCGCCGGCCAACATCGTCTTCACGCCGGAGCTGCCGAAAACCCGCTCCGGCAAGATCATGCGCCGGCTGCTGCGCGACGTGTCCGAGAACCGGCCCCTCGGCGACACCACAACCCTCGCAGACCCGGCTGTTGTGTCCGAGCTCGCCCGGCGGGGCAGGGAAGAAGCGTCGAAAGAAGAAACGTAGCCTCAGACTTTCCCGTGTGACAGCCGAGACGGCGGTCGCTGAGCGACCGGCGCAGCAGGCCGTGGTCGCGCCTCGGCGGCGTCGAGCAAGACTGCCGATAGTGAACCTGGCTGGTGCGCTCATCCTGGCCGCGGCCGTCCTCTACGTCACCTTCTTTCCGGCAGCAGGACTGCCCGCGCTCGGCCCCGCCTTCAACCCGACCACCGGCGCCTGGACCATGGCCGCCGACGCGCAAGTCACCAACCGCATGCTTCATATCGCGGGTCTCCGGCAGCCGGTCAGCGTGGTGCTCGAGCGGGACGGCACCGCCCACATCTCGGCACAGACCGACCACGATCTGTTCCTCGCCACGGGCTACGTGCACGCGCGATTCCGTCTTTTCCAGATGGACCTCATGCGCCGGCAGGGAGCGGGCCGGTTATCGGAGGTCGTCGGCAAGGCGGCGGTGGACAGCGACCGGTTCGAGCTTCAGCTCGGACTGCTCCGCACGGCGCAGGCGGAGTGGGCGCAGCTGCAGACGGACGACCAATCCAGGCAAGCGCTCGTCGCCTACGCACAGGGCGTGAACGACCGCATCGCCGAGGCGGAATCGATGCACCAGCTGGACGCGATGTTCACGCTGCTCGGCTACCAGCCGCAGCCGTGGTCGCCGATCGACTCGCTGCTCGTAAAGGGAGATATGACGCAGACGCTCAACTTCACCGACACGCCCCTTGTGATGGCGCTGCTGAAGAAATCTCTTGGTGCAGACCTGTCCTCGGAGTGGTTCCCAATCCTGCCGCCGAACCAGCAGTCCCCTTATGACATCGGTCCATACGCAAAGCCGACGATCGGCCCGATCGAGACTATGAGTGAGGTCACGGATGCCGAAGCGCAATCTGCTGCCGCGCTTCACCAGCGCCTCGCCGCCCTTCCAGCAGGACTCGTGGCCAAAGGCGGTGCCAGCAATAACTGGGCCGTCGGCGGGGCCAAAAGCACCAGCGGCGGCGCGCTCCTCGCCGGCGATCCCCACCTTCACCTGACCCTGCCGGCGATCTGGTTCCAGCTCACGATGGACTCACCGGGATACCACGCGGCCGGCGTGGGCCTCCCAGGCACGCCGATCGTGCTCATCGGCCATAACGAGCACATCGCCTGGACCCTGACCGACGCGCAAAACCAGCAGACCTTCTTCTACCAAGAGCACGAGGACGCGGCCCATCCCGGCCGGTACTTGTGGAACGGCAGCTGGCAAAACTACAAGACAGTCAGCTACGAGATTCCGGTCCAGGGCGCGAAGACACAGCACCTCGACGTGAAGCTGAGCGTGCACGGCCCGGTGATCAGCGAGCGCGGGCAGACGACGTCGGTGTGGTGGACGGGCAACCTGCCGTCTCAGGATCTCGGCGTGCTTTTGCGGATCGGTCAGGCCGGCAACTTCGCCGAGTTCCGCAACGCTCTCCGCGGTTGGTTGGCGCCGACACACAACTTCATATACGCGGACGATCGCGGCAACATCGGCCTCATCTCCGCCGGTTACTACCCGCTCGTCGCCAAGGGCCAGCCGTGGCTTCCGATGGCAGGCACCGGTGAGTTCGACGTGATCGGCACCATCCCGTTCGACGACATCCCGCAGGCTTACAACCCGCCCGACAACATCCTCTGGTCCGCCAACCAGCGCCAGGTCACCAGCAGCTACCCCTATTACATCGGCACCGCGTCTAACTTCTTCGATGCTGGCTATCGTGCCAACGAGATCCACCGCGTCCTCAGCCAGCCGGGCAAGCTCAGCGCGGACGACATGTCGGCCCTGCAGACCGATACGCGCGATTCCCTGGCGGCGGAGATCGTGCCAGTGCTGCTGCAGTCGCTGTCCAAAGAGCGGTTGAATGCCAAGGAGTCAGCTGCGGTCGACCTGCTGCGAAGTTGGGACTTCCGGATGGAGACTAATTCCGCCGCGGCGACGATCTGGTGGTATTTCTGGGGCTGGTACCTCGACGAGACATTCAAGCCCTGGTGGAAGTCACGCGCGGTGCCGGTTGACTACGGGGTGGTCTTCAACGCGCTCGGCCAGGACCTGGAGGCATGGACACTGCACGATCCCGGCAACCGCGCCTTCAGCGCCCCAGGCGTCGGCTCGCGCACCGCGCCGGATGCATTGCGAAAGTCCTTCCACAGATTGATCGGAGATGCGGCCAAGCTGCTCGGGCCCGAACCTCGATCGTGGTCCTACGGCAAGGTACACCAGCGTGTGCTCGAGAACCTTGCCCAGATCAGCGGTTTGAACTATGGGCCTCGCCCCGACCGCGGTGACGCCAACACGCCGCTCGCGGCCGGCGGATATCCATCGACAGACGGACCCAGCTGGCGCATGGTCGTCGACTGGGGCGCGCAGACCTTCCAGGCCATCTACCCGGGTGGCCAGAGCGAGAACCCGGCGTCGGACTGGTACACGGATCGGGTGGACACCTGGTGGGCCGGGAAGCTCAACCCGATGCTGACCTGGGACGAGGCGAGCTCGGCCGCGGGCGCATGGACCTGGGACTTGCGGCCGTGAGGCTCTACATCGGAATCGTGTTGGCCGCTGCGCTGGCACTGGCCGGTGTGCTGCTCGGCGTCTGGTGGTCGCCTTTTGTGGTGGGACTGGCGCTCGGGGCGCTCGACCGGCGCGCGCGGGTCGCTGTGCCGGTGGGCGCCGCTATCGGCTTGCTCGCCTGGGCGATCCCGTTGGCGGCCGTTCACATCCAGTACGGACTGGGGCCGACCGCCCAAAGCCTCGCGGCGATCATGGGTTTCGACCACCGGGGGGCGGTGCCGGTCGTCCTCACCCTGCTCGTCGGCACGCTGCTCGGCGCGACCGGGGCGTGGCTGGTCAGCGCAGCGCGTTTCATGGCGCCCGGGAGATCCGGCTAATCAGATTCGGACCGGGGGAGTCCCCTTATTTGACGCCAAAGTCGAAGTAGATCGAGGTGCCGTCGATCAGATCGATTCTGTAGAAGTAGTGGACGCCCGCCTTCAAGTTCTTGGTGTTCAGGTTGAAGATGAACTGCTGACCCGACGCGTCCCAGCGAAAGTCAGCGTCGGGAGTCGTCGAGACGACGGTCTCATCCACGGGACCGACATTGTTCACGGTGTTGTAAACGATCGGATCCGCGTGACCGTCGAGGCCGACCTTGACCACTAAGACGGCGCCCCCGACCGGGTTGCCATTGGCGTCGCACACGCGGAACTTGATCGGCACGGTGCTTCCCGCTTTGAAGACGCTGGTTGAGTCAAGATTCACCGGCTGCAGGACAGTGCGACCGACCACGCCGCCGCAGCTGGTGGTCGATGGAGCGAAGACCACCGAAAGATTCCCGGGAACGTAACTGATCGCGTAGTCGCTCCCGACGGCGCCTGATGCCGTGATCGAATACGTACCGATTGGGCTTGCGGTCGTCGCGGTGGTCGAGATCGAGGTTTGCGTGGTCAGCGACGCCCATGTGTCGCCGTTGACGAACGCGTTGTACGACACCGTCAAGGCGGGCAGAGCCACCGCGTTGAGGACCATCGTCTTGTTCTGTGCGGTGATTGTCAGTGGCGCCCGCGTCACGGTCAGCGTGCCCGGGACGTAGCTGATCGTGTAGTCGGTATCCGCCGCACCGGACGCGGTGATCGAGTAAGGGTTGCCTGCGACGTGGCTGGCCCCGGTCGCGGTGGTGGTCAGTGTGGGTGCCGTCGCCAGCGACGCGGGCGTGTCGCCGTTGACCAGTCCTGCGTAGCTCGCCGTGAGCGCGGGCAGTGCGACACCGTATGCCTTGGTCTTGCTGTCGGCGGTGATCGTCAGCCCGACGGGGGTCACGGTGAGCGCGCCCGGCGCATAGCTGATCGTGTAGTCGGCGTCGACCGCGCCCGCAGCCGTGATCGGGTAGGGGCTACCGGATACATGACTGCTCGCGGTCGCCGTCGTGCTCACGGCCGGTCCGGTTGTCAGGGATGACGCGCTGTCACCGTTCACAAAGCCGGCGTAGCTGGCCGTCAGCGCCGGCAGCGGCGCCCCGTAGGCCTTGGTCTGGTTGTCGGCCGTGATTGTCAATCCGACCGGCGTCACGGTCAGCGTGCCCGCCACGTAGCTGATCGTGTAGTCGGTATCCGCCGCACCGGACGCGGTGATCGAGTAAGGGTTGCCTGCGACGTGGCTGGTCCCGGTCGCGCTCGTGTTCAGCGTCGGTGACGCAGCCAACGACCCAGGCGTGTCGCCGTTCACCAGGCCGCTGTAGCTCGCCGTCAGCGCGGGCAACACAGCGCCGTACGCCTTGGTCTTGCTGTCCGCGGTGATCGTCAGTTCGACCGGCGTCACCGTCAGCGTGCCCGCCACGTAGCTGATCGTGTAGTCGGTATCCGCCGCACCGGACGCGGTGATCGAGTAAGGGTTGCCTGCGACGTGGCTGGCCGTGGTCGCGCTCGTGTTCAGCGTCGGTGACGCAGCCAACGACCCAGGCGTGTCGCCGTTCACCAGGCCGCTGTAGCTCGCCGTCAGCGCAGGCAATGCGGCGCCGTACGCCTTGGTCTTGCTGTCCGCGGTGATCGTCAATCCGACCGGAGTCACGGTCAGCGCGCCGAGCACGTACCCGATCGTGTAGTCCGTGTCGACGGCGCCCGCCGCTGTGACTGCGTAGGGACTACCGGAGACATGGCTGCTGGCGGTGGCCGTCGCGCTCAGGGTCGGGGCTGTGGTGAGCGAAGACTCCGTGTCGCCGTTGACCAGGCCTGCGTAACTCGCCGTGAGCGCCGGCAGCACCGCACCGTAAGGCTTCGTCTGATCGTCAGCGGTGATGGTCAGCGCGACGGGTGTAACCGTCAGCGTGCCCGCCACGTAACTGATCGTGTAGTCGGTGTCGAAGGCTC
>Ga0209474_10000583_pt1 | contig 39291 bp, 33 predicted proteins | sample GraSoiAngelo_145_FD_185902 | JGI IMG/M metagenome (GOLD analysis project Ga0209474, IMG submission 185902) | Grasslands soil microbial communities from the Angelo Coastal Reserve, California, USA - 14_1009_05_20cm (SPAdes) (version 2) | ecosystem: Environmental > Terrestrial > Soil > Grasslands...
CACGCATCGCTTCGACATCCGCGCTATTCCGACGCTGATCGTCTTCCGGCAGGGGCGGGAAGTGGGCCGGCAAGCGGGCGTGCTCCCGCGGCAGGCGCTCGAGGCCCTCGCCGGACTCTCGGGGCCCGCCACGTGACATCCGGCTCGCTGTCGCGCTACGAGTCGATGGAGCCGCCCGAGCCGGGCGCGGCGCAGGCTTCGGTGTCCGAGCGCTCGCGCGCGCTGACGCTCGGGCTGGCGATCCTAGGCGGCGTGTTCGGCCTGCACCGTTTTTACACCGGCCGTACCCAGAGCGGCATTTGGATGTGCCTCACCCTCGGCGGGATGGGGATCTGGTATCTGTACGACGTGGTTGTCGTCGCGGCGGGCGATTTCCGCGATGGCGACGGACGGCGGGTCGTACGGTGGGAAGTTTCCGATGCCGGGATCGGGCCCAGTGCGTCGGACCGGCGAGTGTCGGACCTCGAAGATCGCATGCTCGGGCTCGAGTCGCAGGTCGGCGAGCTCGCGGAGCGGCTCGACTTCTCGGAACGCCTGCTGGCACAGGTGCGGGAGCGGGGGAGCTTACCGAAAGCGTAAACGGCCGGTGAGAGGCCGGTGAAAAGCCAGGGAAGGGTGGTGCGGGACCCTTCCCGGGCCTCTCACCGGCCTGTGACGGGTTTCTCACCGCCCCTTACCGACTGCTTCCTAGGAGCCGGAATGAATATCGGGGTCCCGAAAGAGACCGCGGCCAACGAGCGCCGTGTAGCCTTGACGCCGGACGTCGCCGGGCGGCTCGTGAAGGCCGGCTTCTCGGTCCTGGTCGAGCGGGGCGCCGGGGAGGCCGCGTCGTTCGGTGACGACGCGTTCGGCGCCGCCGGGGCGACTCTGGTCGCGACGGCCGCCGAGGTGTTCGGGCGGAGCGACATCGTGCTCAAGGTGCAGCCGCCCTCGGCAGGGGAGGCGCGGCTGTGCCGCGAAGGCGCTGCGCTGGTCGCACTGTTCCAGCCGTCGGCCGAACGGGAGACCGTGTCTCAGCTGGCCGCTCGCCGGGTGACGGCGTTCAGCCTGGCGTTGCTCCCCCGAATCACCCGCGCGCAGCCGATGGACGTGTTGTCGTCCCAGGCGACCGTGGCGGGATACAAGGCCGTCCTGCTCGCCGCGGCCGCGACCGGGCGCTTCTTCCCGATGCTCGTGACTGCGGCCGGCACCCTGTCACCCGCCCGCGTGCTGGTGCTCGGCGCCGGCGTGGCGGGGCTCCAGGCCATCGCCACCGCGCGCCGCCTGGGCGCCGTGGTCTCGGCGTTCGACGTCCGTGCCGCCGTAAAGGAACAGGTGGAGAGCCTGGGCGCGAAATTCCTCGCGATGCAGATCGGCGAGCAGGCCGAGGCGGCCGGTGGCTATGCGAAGCAGCTGTCCGAGGAAACCCATCGCCGCGAGCTCGCCTTCCTCGCTGAGCAAGTGAAGGACGCCGACGTCGTGATCACTACCGCGGCCATTCCCGGGAAGCGCGCGCCGATCCTGATCACGGCCGACGCCGTCCGAGGCATGAAACCGGGCTCGGTGATCGTGGACCTGGCGGTCGAAACCGGCGGGAACTGCGAGCTGGCGGAGGCCGGGACCGACGTACGGCGGCACGGCGTGCTGATCCTGGGCCCCGTCAATCTGCCGAGCACGGTGCCGGTGCACGCGAGCCAGATGTATGCGAAAAACGTCTCCAGCTTCCTGTTGCACGTCACCCGAGACGGCACACTCGTCCTGGATTTCGATGATGAGATCATACGCGAGACCTGCGTGACCCACGCCGGGGAGGTGCGGAAATCATGATCGACGGTTTAATGACGGCTCAGGCCGTGCCGGCCGAAGCCGCCGGGGACTACTGGTCGATGCTGTTCGTGTTCGTGCTGGCGACATTCATCGGCCTCGGCGTGATCCGCCGGGTGTCCCGCCTGCTGTACACGCCGCTCATGTCGCTCACCAACGCGATCTCGGCGATCGCGGTCGTCGGATCCATCGCGGTCACGGGTGCCGAGTACCCGAAGACCATCCGGATTCTCGGGGCCATCGCGCTGTTCGCCTCCATGACCAACATCGTCAGTGGATTCCTCATCACAGACCGCATGCTGAAGATGTTCAAGAAGCAATGACGTACGCCGTCGACCAGCTCGCTGCCATCCTCGCGACGGCGCTGTTCATCTTCTCGCTGTACTGGATGAACGACCCGAAGACCGCCCGCCACGCCGTGGTCGCGGGCGTCGCGGGGATGCTCGTGGCCGTGCTGGCGACCTGGTTCCAGCCGGCCATCGTGCACCACGGCTGGATCGTGCTGGCGATCGCGGCCGGGTTCGTGGTGGGAGTTCCCCTGTCCCGTGTGCCCTTGACCGCCGTGCCGCAGCGAACCGCCCTCTCGCACGCGTTCGGTGGGCTCGCCGCGGGGCTGGTCGGGACGGCGGAATACTTCCTCGGCTTGACCGAGAACCCGGCGCAGCTCACCGCCTTCCGGATGAGCGCCATCGTGGCCGAGGTGATCCTCGGGTTTCTCACGTTCACCGGGAGCCTCATGGCCGCGGGCAAGCTGCAGGAGGTCAAGTGGATCCCGCAGCGGCCGGTGACCTACCCGGGACAGAACTTCGGCAACGTCGGCGTGCTGCTGGCCGCCGTGACGCTGGGCGTGGTGGTCGTGATGCATCCGACGGCGGCGTGGTCGGCCCAGGCCTTCTACGCGATCGCCGGGCTCGCCGTACTGTTCGGCGTGCTGCTCATCATTCCGATCGGCGGCGCGGACATGCCCACCGTCATTTCCATCCTGAACTCCTACGCCGGTCTCTCGGCGGTCGCCATGGGCTTCGTGCTCGATAACAAGCTGCTCGTCACCGCGGGCGCGCTCGACGGCTCGAGCGGCCTGATCCTCTCGATCATCATGTGCCGGGCCATGAACCGATCGTTCACCAACGTGCTGTTCGGCGCGTTCGGCACGGTGCAAAAGACGGCTGCGATCGGCGAGCAGAAGGCGTGGAAGCAGGAGACGGTCGAGGGCGCGGCTCAGCTGCTTCCACGCCTTCTGCTCGCCGATCGCAGCCGTCTTTTGGGGATGGCCGTGGCCCAGGCCCAGCACAAAGTGCGCGAGCTGTACGACCAGCTGACCAAGCGGGGCGTGACGGTCAAGTTCGCGATCCATCCCGTCGCCGGGCGGATGCCGGGCCACATGAACGTGCTGCTCGCGGAAGCGAACATTCCGTACACCGCGCTCGTCGAGATGGAGGAAATCAATCCCGACATGCCGCAGTGCGACGTGGCGCTGGTGATCGGCGCCAACGACGTCGTGAACCCGGCCGCGCGCTACGCCAAGGGGAGTCCCATCTACGGCATGCCGATCATCGACGCCGACAAGGCCAAGACCGTGCTCGCCATCAAGCGCAGCAAAAACCCCGGCTTTGCCGGCATCGACAACGAGCTGTACGTGCAGGACAACACCTGGATGCTGTTCGGCGACGCCAAGGCGGTGCTGAACGACCTCGTCAAGCAGTTCGGCAGCGGCGGTCTACACTAGAAGCGCTTGACGCCCACGGTGTCGTGTTGCACGTTCGGGCTCCCCTGACCGGAGCCTGTGCCGTATGCGCTTCACCCCGCTTGCCGCCGTCGCAGTGATCGTCGCCGCCTCCACCTGCACCCCCAGCGACTCGGGCCGCGTCGCAGCGCCGCGGATCGCGGCCGCGCACGATGGGGACTTCGCTGGTGCGCCGGATCTCATTGTCGACGGCAAAGCGCTCGAGGGGTCGTGGGTCGTGTACGATCAGATCCTCAAGGAGGGAACGTGCACGCTGGAAGAAGGCGGCGTGCTCGATCCCACGGTGCCGCACCGGGTGGTCCGGTTCACCGTTAACACACCCAATATCGGTGACGCCGACATCGCGCTCGGCGACCCGGCGGTGCACGTCGCAGCGGGAGATGGACTGTACCAGCTGTCCACATGTCATCAGCACTGGCACTTCCAGCATTACGCCACTTATGAGCTGGTGGACCCGGTCTCAGGGAAAGTCTGGCAGGCGGCGAAGCGCGGCTTTTGTATGATCGACGTGGTGCCCTGGAACGGCGGGATTCAGTCGCCCGGTCCTTGGGTGTATCACGTGTGTGGCCGGCCCGCCGGCCCCCTCGGTCCGGCGATCGTGGGCAACCAGGGAATCAGCGCCGGTCGCGCGGATCAATACTACAAGTGGCTCGGCGGGCAGTATTTCGTGCTGGATGGCGGCGACGGGCAAGCGCGGGTCCCGCCTGGCAACTATATCATCCGCATCCATGTGAACCCGCCGTTCCCTTGCACCAGGTTCGACCGGGCCCAGAACCGGCCGGTGGATCCGCAGGGGATGTGTCACAACTTCTTCGAGAGCAACTACGACAACAACGTGGCCGAGGCGCCCATCACGCTTCCCGCGAGTCGCCCCGGCAGGACCGGGTTCGGCCCCGGCGGTGGGCAGACACCGCCCGACGTCGACCCGATTGACGACGAGAATCGGCCGGCGACCACCGACGGCAAGTGAAATCCAGGACGGGTGAATGAAGGTGAGCGGACCCTGGGTACTTTTCCCCGGGGTCCGCTCACTCACCCGCGCTATCCCCTGCCCTCACCGAGAGCTTCGACCACTTCCGCGTAGTCGCGAACCATCCGCTCGACGGAGTAACGCTCGACCGCACGGCGTCGCGCCGCCAGCGCGAGGGCCGCCCGGCGCTCATGATCACCCAGCAGGTCCTGCAGGAGGCGGCCGAAAGCGGTCGGGTCCCCGGCTGGTGCCAGCACGCCGGCCGCGCCCAGGAGCTCGGGCGTCCCGCCGCCGCCCGCTGCCAGCACCGGCCGCCCGCACGCGAGCGCTTCGATCAACGCAAGCGCGAACACCTCGTCGGGGCGCGTGTGCACGACGCACGTCGCCGCATTGTAGGCTCCGACGAGCTCCGCCGAGTCCAGCTGTCCCACGAACCGCACGTCCAGACCGAGCCGCTCGGCCTGCGCTCGCAGCGATCCCTCGAGCGCGCCGGTGCCGCACAGCACCAGCGGCGGCGCGGGCGGCGCCAGCCGGGCGACGCTGTCGAGCAACAGGTCCCAACGCTTCTCGATCTCCAGCGCCCCCACGCCGAGGAGAACCGGGCCGTCGCCCAGGTCGTGGCGCCGCCGGAACGCGCGCGCCGCCGCCTCGTCCGGGCGGAACAAATCGCAGTCCACGCCGTTCGGGATCACGCGATGTCCGGCCCGGCGCATGAACGACGCTTCGGCGAACGCACGTTGCGCGAGCTGCTCGGTGAGGAACACCGTCAACGCCACCCGTCGGAACGCGAGGCGCGTCAACAGGTCACGCGGAGGGCGGGGCGTGCTGATGCAGTACACGACGACGAGCGGCGTGCCGACGGAGGCGAACGCCGCCAGGCGGATGTCGCGGGCCCTGTCCACGAGCACTACGTCGGCCGCGAGCTCGCCCCGTCCGAGCGCCTGCCGCAGAGCGCGGGCGCCTTTAAGGCTCGTATGGCCCACGGGCAGCTTCCGCACGCTCAGGCTGTGGGCCTGGAAACCGCCCACCAGCGGATCGTAGGCGACCACAGCGGTGGTGGTATGGCCGCGGCTGGCGAGCCCGCGACCGAGGACGGCGAAGACATTGCTCGAGCCGCGCCAGAACCGGCTCGACGTAAGCAGTGCAATCCGTAGGGGGCGGGTGGCTGCGCCTATCGCGGCCACCGGTTGTTCGCGCGATCGACGTCCGGGTAGATCTCCCTCGGGTCCACCACGACGCCGACCACCGACTTCGCGGTCGCCACGCGCGCCGTGAACCGGCTCCCCAGGTTCCACATCTCGATCGGCAGGTCGCGCGTCTCGCTCGAGCCGTCCGCGGAGCGCAGCTCGAGCGTGACTGGGAGCACCATCTGCCCACGGTTCGAGAGGAATACCAGCGTCGTGTCGCCGGTGGCCGTCACCGAATCAATCGCCTGATCGAGCCGTGCCGTGGTGTACACCCAACCGCGCCAGAACCAGTCCAGGTCTCGTCCCGATACGTTCTCGAAGGTCCGGAAGAAATCCGCGGGCTGCGGATGCTTGAACGTCCAGCGCCGCACGTACTCTCGCAGGGCGCGCTCGAACGTCTCCTTTCCGAGTACCGCATCCCGCAGCACCGTGAGCATCAGGGCCGGCTTCTGGTAGGCGGTCCAGGCGAGATCGCGCGACTCGACCGGCTTCGTGATCAACGGCTGCTCGTTCCCCGGCACGGCCGAGATCCGATAGTCGGCCAGGAGCTCCCGCCGTACGGTGTCGCCGTACGCCGTCCCCTTGAAGTAACCCTCCGCCGAGCCGTAATCGATGAACGTGTTGAACCCTTCGTCCATCCAGGGATAGCGGCGCTCGTCCGAACCCACCATCATCGGGAACCATTCGTGGCCGAACTCGTGCGTCAGCACCCAATACTGATCCTCGCGCGTCGCGATGGACGGCACGAACGTCAGCATCGGGTACTCCATTCCCTCGACCAGCCCCTCGACCGTCGTGGCGTGCGGCCAGGGATACGTCCCCCACGTCTCGCTGAAGTGCTTGATGGTGAACCACGCCATCCGGTTCGCCTCTTCCCACGGCGTCGCGCTCGGCCGGTAGAACGTTTGGATCAGAACGCCGTTCCAGGCCGAGGCGTCCCACCGGAAGTCAGGGGAGGCTGCCCAGGCGAAGTCGCGCACGTTCCTCGCGGTGAAGTGCCAGGTCTTGGTGCCCGGAGTGCGCTGGGCGCCGTGCGCGGTTGCTTCCGCTTTCGTGACAATCTGGACGCGCTCGCTGGAGCGCCGTGCCGTCGCCAGGCGTGCTCGCTGCTCCGGCGTCCAGACCACGAGCGGGTTCGCCACCGTGCCCGTGGCGGCTAGGAGGAACCCCGCGGGCAGCGTGAGGGTCACGTCGAAGTCGCCGTACTCGAGGTAAAACTCTCCGGCGCCGATGTAGGGCAGGGGATTCCAACCGTGCACATCGTCGTACACCACCATGCGCGGGTACCACTGGCCGATCTCGTAGAGGCGCGTGCCGATCCGGCCCATGCGGCCCCCGCCGTAGGGCGGCACGGAGAAGTGCCAAGCCACGTCGCAGTCGATCATCCCTCTCGGGGCGAGCGGGCGCGGCAGCTCCACGCGCATCATCGTTCCGTACTCGGTGCGCCGGAGCTCCCGGCCGGCGGACCGAAAGCGCTCGATCGTGATCCCGCCGATGAATCCCTTGCCGGTGAAGTCGAACACCGCGCCACCCGCGAAGTGCAACGGTGGCTGGTTCAGGACGTAGGTCACGCTGTTCTTCGTGAAGATGTTCTGCTCGATCTGCACCCACAGGAAGCGCAACGTGTCGGGAGAATGGTTTTCGTAATGGATCCGCTCGCTACCCTGGAGGAGGGAGCCCGCCGTGTCGAGTGTCGCGCGGATCACGTAGTCCGCGCGCTGCTGCCAGTAGTCGGGGCCGGGCGCGCCCGACGCCCCGCGCACGCGGTTGGGTGCGGGGAGCGGAAGCGCGCGGAACGGGGAGGTGTCGGCCACGGAGGCTTGAAGCGCCAGTGAAGTGACGGTCAGGAATAAGAGCATGCGTGTCCTTCAATTCCGCATTCCGCACTCCGCATTCGCATTGCTACTCCTGAATCACAGTGATCTTGAACCCGTCCGGATCGGTCAGGGCGAACGCCCAGTCGCCCCACGGGGTCTCGGACGGCTCGCGGTCGAGCGTCCAGCCCTTCGCCTTGACGCGCGCCGCCACGCTGATGATGTCCTGGACCGTCGCCACCCACAGCCGGAAGCCGTCGCCCTTCCGGCGATCCCGTCCCTTCGCGAAATCGTCCTGTCCCAGCATGATGTCGCAGCTGCCCGCCTTCATCTGGATGCCCCGGACTTTTCCTCCGTCTTCCCAGCGCTCTCCGACGACGAACCCCAGCACATCGCGATACCAGGCCACGCTCCGGTCCAGGTCGTTCACGGTAAACGACGCGGCCATGGAGCGGAGCCGCAGTGACTCGGGCTGCTGCCGCGGGGGACGGGTCGCGGGACGTTTCCGGGCGAGACGCCGGGCCTTCTTTTTCTTCGCGGGCATCGTCGGGTTTCCTCTCTGTCGCGGGCCACGCGCGCCCCAAGCGTAGCGTCCCCTGGGCGGTTCCGCCAGATTTCCGGCTCTCACCCTCAGCGGAGTCGGGACGATGCCCACGAGTCAAGCGATGGCGGTCTGGGAAGGCAAGCTCAAGGACGGGAAAGGGAACTTCAAGGCGGGCAGCAGCTCGTTCAACGGTCCGTACACGTTCGCGACTCGGTTCGAGGGGAAGAAAGGCACTAACCCCGAAGAGCTGATTGCCGCGGCGCACGCCGCCTGCTTCAGCATGGCCCTGTCGGCCGGCCTCGAAAAAGCCGGGAAGCCCGTGACCCGGGTGGAGACCACCGCCGCGTGCACCCTGGAAATGGTGGACGGGGCACCCAAGATCACCAAGATGGAGCTCAAGGTGCAGGGCCGGGTGCCGGGCCTCGATCAGGCGGGGTTCCAGAAGGCCGCCGAAGAGGCCAAGCGCGGGTGCCCGGTATCGAAGGCGCTCGCGGGCATCCCACAGATCACCCTCGACGCAAAGTTGGAATAAGTCGGGTGTGGACGGTGTACATGCTGCGCTGCCGTGACGGCTCGCTGTACACGGGTATCACCAACGACCTTACGAGACGCCTGACGCGGCACAACGCGGGGACCGCGAGCGCGTACACCCGCGCGCGTCGCCCCGTACGGTTGGTGTTTCAGGAGCGCCAACCGGATCGGTCGGCGGCCCTGCGGCGCGAGGCCGCGGTGCGGCGGCTGTCACGCGTCGAGAAGCTCGCGCTCGTGCGGAGCGGGCGATGAGACCAATAATGAGGCCAAAATGAGGCCCCAATGAGGATAGACGGGCGCGATCGGGTCGGCCTGGTGGTCGCGCTCCTGGTCGCGGCCATCTGCGTCCGGCTCGGGGTGTGGCAGCTCGATCGCTTGCACGAGCGGCGCCAGCGCAACGCGCTCCTGCTCGCCGCCCGCGCGCGTCCGCCCCTCCAGGTCGACGGGTCGCTTCCCGCGGACTCGGCTCGCGACCGTCGCCTGGTCGCGCGCGGCGTCTACGACTACGCGCATGAGCGGCTGTGGCACGGCCGGAGCTACGAGGGCGTGCCCGGCGTGGACCTGGTGACGCCGCTCCGGCTCACTGGTGGGGCAGCGGTGCTCGTGGATCGGGGCTGGGCACTCTCACCGGATGCGTTCCACGTAGACCAGCTCGCCTACCGGGAAGGGGACAGCGCCGTCGTCCTCGGACTCGGTATGCTCGCCCCCCGGGCGCGGGGGGACGTGGACCCGGCGGCCCTCCGGGATTCGATTCCGTACCGGCTCTTGCCCTTCGTCCTCCAGCAGCTGCCGCCCTCTACCCCCCCTTACCGCCCTATAGCGCCCGGTCTCATCCGCTGGCCGACCCCCGAGCTCTCCGACGGCCCCCACCTGTCCTATGCCATCCAGTGGTTCAGCTTCGCGGCCATAATCGGGGTGGGGTCGCTCGCGCTGGCCCGGAAACGGGCTGCCCTGGCCGCATTGGAGCTTTCCGGGGACCGACGGGGTACCATTAACGCCCTGTCCTAGCTATATTTAGCGACATTCGCCCGCGGTGTGCTGATAGGCCGCTTTCTGCACTCGTGGGCCTTTTCTTGTGCCGTCCGAAAGGAGTTCGCTCGAGATGCCTGCAGCTCTCCCGCTCAAGGATCCTGTGAAGGTGGGTCAACTGCTCCGGCGTCGCCTCCGGGAGCTCAAGCGCACCCCGCGCGAGCTCGCTGAGGCGGTTCAGGTTACGGAAGACTATATGGCGGACCTGGTGTCCGGCCGGCGCCGTCCCCCGGCTCCTGGCCGCAGTGACCTGTATGCGCCCATGACCAAGTTCCTGCGGCTGCACCGCAACGACCTGCCGACGTGCGCCCGCGCCGAGCGGGCCGCCGCGGAGGCCGCCGGGCGGCCCGACCCTGAGGTGTGCCGCCAAGTGCTGGAGCTGTGCGCGCCCGAGCGTCAGCGGGTGTTGCAACGGCGGGTCGCCCGGCCGGAGGGTGCCGAGCTCGAGCGGGTGATCGTCGGCCGGCTGCTCCTCGTGGCTCAAGGGTTCGTGAACCGCAAGCTCGAGGACGAAGTGGGGTTGCGGATGGCGGCGGTACGGGAGGGGTGCACCTACCTCGAGGCCCGCATGCGTCTGCTCGAGTTCCTCGATGCCGATGCCGCGTCGCTCACGCCGCGCGACTGTGACGAGTTCCTGCGGCCGCGCATCACCACGTGGGACATCGACCTGGACACGCACGCGATGCGGATCGTGCTGCGCTAGCGATCGGACCTGTCCAGAAATACAAGCGGCGCGGCCCTGGTGGACCGCGCCGTTCGTTTTGCTCTTCGCCCTACGGCTTAGAGCTTCACAACGTTCTGCGCCGCCGGGCCCTTTTGGCCCTGTACGACGTCGAACTCGACCCGCTCGCCCTCAGCCAGTGACTTGAAGCCCTGTGCCTGGATCGCGGTGTGGTGAACGAAGCAGTCCTTCTCCCCGTTCTCGGGTGTGATGAAACCGAAACCCTTCGCGTCGTTGAACCACTTCACGATACCGGTAATGCGTGCCATCTGCTGTACTCCTGACTTAATGTTGTTCGCGACGTCGTGCGGACTTCACCTTGCGGCGGGCCGCTGCCTTGTCCTTCCGTCGCCGTAGAGCGCCAGGGCTCTCGTAGAAGCGCTTCCGCTTCATGTCCTGAAACAGGCCGGCTTTCGTGATCTGACGACGGAACTTCTTCAACACGTATTCCAATCGGTCGCCGTCGCCTACGGTCACTTCCACGCGGTCTCTCCAGTTCAAGCGCCCCAGAAACGAAACGACCCGGGCGGTAGCCCAGGTCCTATTGAAACAGTCTCTGGTTCGTTATCGCTCGGGGTGGATGATCGCGGGGGGGGCGTCATTTGTCAACACCCTTGCTGGACGCGTGTAGTCAGGGCCTCCAGGTTTACGCCTCCGTTCTCGGCATGCCGTCGTTCTCCACCCCGGAGTCCAGTGATGCGTAGGCGCCTCACCGCGACGCTCCTCGCCGCCCAGCGGGCGAGAAGGTTCGCTACGTGATGAAGCACGGCCGGCTGTACGACGGCGGCACGCTGGACGAGGTGTGCGCCTCTGTTGCTACGGCTCGGTGCTCCGTCGTCACTTGACGTATCTGCGTGACGTAGTTAGCGTTCCGTCCGAACCAAGAGCTGGCATCCTTCCGAAGGACGGTCCCGCTCAGGAGCGGGTTCCGGCGCTGTACACACGCCCGGTCTCATTCCCCAGGTTCACAACGAGAGTGACGCTGCAGCGCGGTGGCATGAGCCACCGGCAGCGTGCGTGTGTGTGTATTGCGAAAGGAAGCAATCAGTAATGCCATTTACCTCTCTCGGGCTCGCGCCCGAGCTGGTGCGTGCCGTGGCCGACGAAGGCTACGAGCAGCCCACCCCCATTCAACAGGAAGCCATTCCGCTCGCGCTCGCCGGACGCGACCTCATCGGGTCCGCCCAGACCGGCACCGGGAAGACGGCGGCGTTCATGCTGCCGATCCTGCAGCGCCTGTCGCGCAACGGTGTGAAGAACGTCCTGCGCGCGCTCATCCTGGTCCCCACGCGGGAGCTCGCCGAGCAGGTGCTGCAGAGCGCGCGGGCGTACGGGCGCCACCTGGACGTCAGCGCGGCCGCCATCTACGGCGGCGTCGGGATGGAGCCGCAGACCCGCGCGCTCGCGCGCGGCACCGACATCGTGGTTGCGACCCCGGGCCGCTTGCTCGATCACATGGAGCGCGGCCACGTGGATTTCTCGCGACTCGAAGTGCTGGTACTCGACGAGGCCGACCGCATGCTCGACATGGGCTTCGCGCCCGACGTGCGCCGCATCCTGCGGGCGCTCCCTGCAAAGCGGCAGACGATGCTCTTCTCGGCCACGGTGTCGCTCGAGGTGGATGCGCTCGCCCGCACGGCGCTGGACAGCCACGCCTCGGTCGAGATCGGGCGGCGAGCGAAGCCCGCGGAAGGAATCGAGCACGTGATCGTCGCGACGGACAAGCTCCAGAAGCGCGGCGTGCTCGCGCGGATCCTACAGGCCAAGCCGGCGGGCCAGACGCTGGTGTTCACCCGCACCAAGTACGGCGCGGACAAGCTGGTGACGTTCCTGCGGCGTGAGGGGATTCCGGCGCACGCCATCCACGGTGACAAGGCCCAGAGCCACCGCACCCGCACGCTCGACGCGTTCCGCTCAGGCGAGGCGGACGTCCTGGTCGCGACCGACATCGCGGCACGGGGGATCGACGTGGACGGGATCCGGATGGTGGTGAACTTCGATGTGCCGCACGAAGCGGAGGTCTACGTGCACCGCGTGGGCCGCACGGCGCGGGCGGGTGCGCGGGGGCTCGCCCTCACGCTGCTGTCACCCGACGAGTGGCTGCTCATGGGGGACATCGAGAAGCTCGTGGGCCAGATCTTCCCCCGGGAAGTGATCCCCGGTTTCGAGCCCTCGGTACCGCCGCTGCAGCCCCGGGCGCTCCAGGCGGAGCAGCCCAAGCAAGGTCGATCGGTGCGCGCCCGCAGCGGGGGCCGTCGCCGGCGCTAACGGTCCCGCGTGACGACGTCGCGCGACGTTTCTGCGCGACGTCTTTGCGTGACGCCTTTAGCCTCTGTTTTCGATCGGCACATAGTCCCGCTTTTCCGGGCCTGTGTAGATCTGATGCGGGCGGGCAATCTTCTGCTCCTTGTCGAGCAGCATCTCCTGCCACTGCGCCAGCCATCCCGGCGTCCGCCCGATGGCGAATAGCACCGGAAACAGGTCCATCGGGAACTTCATCGCTTCGTAGATGATCCCCGAGTAGAAATCCACGTTGGGGTACAGCTTCCGCGTGACGAAGTAGTCCTCCTGGAGCGCGATGCGCTCCAGCTCGAGGGCGATGTCGATGAGCGGATTCTTCCCGGTGACGTCGAACACTTCGTCGGCGATGCGCTTGATGATCTTGGCGCGGGGGTCGTAGTTCTTGTAAATCCGATGGCCGAAGCCGAACAGACGAAACTCGCCGCGTTTCACGCGCTCGAGGTAGGCCGGGATGTTGTCCTTCGAGCGGATCTCCCGGAGCAGCTTCAGCACTTCCTCGTTGGCGCCGCCGTGGAGCGGTCCGTACAGGGCGGCGGCCGCAGCCGCCATCGCCGAGTAGGGGTCGGCGTGCGACGAGCCGACGCCCCGCATGGCGCTGGTCGAGCAGTTCTGCTCGTGGTCCGCGTGGAGAATGAACAGAACGTCCAGCGCGTGCTCGAGGGTCTTGTTCGGCGTGTACTTCACCTCGGTCGCCTTGAACATCATGTTCAGAAAGTTGCCCGTGTAGGACAGGTCGTTGTCGGGGTACGCGTAAGGCATCCCCACCGAATGGCGGTACGCGAAGGCGGCGAGGGTGGGCGCCTTGGCGATCAGCCGGAAGATCTGGTTCCACCGCGAGGTCTCGTTCGTGATCAGCTTCGCCTCGGGATAGAAGGTCGAGAGCGCGGCGACGGTGCTCACGAACATCCCCATGGGATGGGCGTCGTGATGGAACCCATCGATGAACTTCTTGATGCTCTCGTGGACGATCGTGTGGTGGGTGACGGCGTACACCCACGAATCGAGCTCCGCCGCGGAGGGCAGCTCGCCGTGGAGCAGCAGGTACGCCGTTTCCAGGAACGTGCTCCGCTCGGCCAGCTGCTCGATCGGATAGCCGCGGTAGCGCAGGATCCCCTTGTCGCCGTCGATGTAGCTGATCGCGCTGCGGCAGGCGGCGGTGTTCAGGAACCCCGGGTCGTATGTCGCGAGCCCGGCATCGTCGTCGGTGAGCTTGATCTGGCGCAGGTCGACCGCGCGGATCGTGCCGTCCTGGATGGGGAGCTCGTACGTGTTGCCGGTTCGGTTGTCGGTGACGGACAGGGTGCTCTTCGACACGCGAATCGTCCTGGGAAATGGCTCGCGAAAGATAACCACGGACGGACCGCAGACGGGAACGGACGGACCACGTTATCTTTTGCCGTACACATGGCCCAAGCAACTGCCCCGAAACCCGCCAGCCTGTACCCGACGCGCTCCGCCGCTGGCGCCCTATTGGGCCAGCAGCTCGCCGGCCGCGGCTACCTCGGCTGCTTGCTGCTCGGCATCACGCCAGAGGGTGTCGAGATCGCGGCCAACGCCGCCAAAGCGATGGGGGCCCAGTTCGACGTGCTCGTCGCGGCGTTCATCAAGCTGGGGTCCAACCTGGCGCCGATCGGCGCCATCGCCGAGTCGGCCCCATCCGAGATGGACCCCGACTTCCAGCCGAGCGGCGCGCTGATGGACAAGCTGGCGAGCGCCATCGACGAGTCGCGCGCCCGCGTGAGCCAGGACCTGATCCTGTACCGCACGGAGCGCCCGGTGAAGAGGCTCGCCGGCCGGATCGCGGTGATCATCGACGGCCAGGTGACGTATCCGTGGCGAGTGCTCGCGGCCGCGAAGGTGGCGGACCAGCTGGGCGCGAAGCAGGTCGTGATCGCGACGCCGGTCGCGACCCAGGCCGCGGCCGACCGCATCGCCGCCCGGCGCTACGACTTCGTGTGCCCGAGCGTCGTGATGGATGCCCAGGGGCACCCGGCGCCCTACGGGGACGTCGCTGGAGAGACGCCCGAGCGGCTGCGGAGCATCATGATCGCCCACCAGGCGGCGTAGGCCGCCGCCGTTAGCTGGTGCGCGCGAGCTCGAACAGGTAGTCCACGTACGAGCGCACCGCGCCCGCCATCCCCTGGACCTTGGGGTTCTTCGAGTCGACCACGTAGTACTCGTTCGGCGCGTGCGCCCCGCTGCCGTGGCCCAGCCCGAAATGACCCGCGGGAAGGTGCAAGGGATCTCCGGTGAACACGTAGCCCGGCCAGGACCCGGCGTTTCGGGGCAATACGACCGGGTCGACCCCGCCGCGCCGGTAGACCGCCGTTTGCGCCCGAATGAGCCCGGCGTCCGCGGCCGTGCTGTTCGGGTCGTATCCACCGGTCATGTTCACTTCGATGTCCTCGAAGCCGCGTTTCGCCAGGTGCGCCTTGAGGGCGGCGAGTGCCTCGGCCGCGGTCATATCGGGGACGAGTCGCAGGTCGAGTTTGGCGACCGCCCGGTGAGGAAGGATCGTCTTGCCACCGGTCCCCGTGTACCCGCCCACGAGGCCTTCGATGTTGACGGTGGGGCGCGACATCAGGAGCTCGAGCGCCTCGCGCCAGCTCACGTCGTGCACCCAGTGGTCGACGCCGAGCTGCCGCTTGGTCACCTGCTCATCGAGGCGGTTGGCCGCTTCCGCGATCATGGCCTTCTCCGCGGGCGAGAGCGGTCGTGCCTTGGCGGCGAATCCGTCGATCGCGGGGTCGTTGCCGTCCGGGGAGACGAGGGTGGCGAGCGCTTCCACCAGGTGCCACGCCGGGCTGTCCACGCGCGCCTTGTTGCTCGAGTGGATGTCGCGCTGCGGCCCGCGACCCCAGCGCTCGCCGCTCGAGACGAGCTCCACCTCGATCACGCCTTTGGCCCCGAGCGTCATGATCACCTGGCCGTCCAGCTCCTGCGCAGCGGAAGGCATGAACACGCCGATCGAGCTCCGGAGCGCGGCGAGCACCTCGGGTCGGCGCACGATCTGGGGGAAATGGGGCGAGCCGATTTCTTCCTCGCCCTCGGCCACGAGCACCAGATTCACGGGGAGCTTGCGGCCCGCGCCGCGGATGGCGTGGAGGGCGGCGAGGAACGCCGCCTCGGGCCCCTTTTGGTTCACGGCGCCCCGGCCGACCAGCACGGTGCCCACGCCCGGCTTCTCGACGAGCGACGCGGCCCACGGCGGTGAGGACCATTCCGTGGGATCCACCTGCTTCACGTCGTACATGAAGTAAACGCCCAGCGTGCGCGGGGCGCCCGCGTCGAGCGTCGCGAAGATCCCCGGCACGCCGTCGGTGGGCAGCTTCGTGACCGGGGTGAACCCGGCGTCGCGCAGCAGCTGCGTCGTGAGGTCGCATCCCTCCGCGATCCCGTTATTCTCCGCCGCAATCGACGGTTGGCGGACCCACTGCTGTAAGCGTGCGACAGCTTCGTGGTGACGCCGTTCGATCTCCGTTTGAATGTCGTCGAGGCCGCGGGACGCCAGGGGCGTCCAGCCCGGCCAGGCGAGCGCCGCGGCGCCCGCCGCCGCGCCTTCGAGGAAGGTGCGTCGGTCCACCGGCTGTTGCATGGTTACCTCAGGTTTGGGGGTCCGATAGCTCGACCATCCCACGCTCGAGCCACCGATGCTCGCTCTGCAGCACTTCTTGGGCCAGCCGATAGGTCTGCGTGTCGGCGTTGTGCGAGAGCTCGCGAAACTTCGCGTCGACGCGCCCGCGTGCCTGGCGGCAGAACAAGTCCGCGAGGTCCACGGCGCGCCGGCCGGCCGCGGGGTCGCTCTTCCGGAGCCACTCGGCCCGCGCGCACGTCGCGGCCATGGCGAACAGCTCGGCGCCCACGTCCACCAGTCGGAACAGCACGGCCTGGCGGTACTCGAGCTTGGGCCCGAAGCGCATCATCGCGTGGAACACCCCGCGCGCCAGGCGCCGGGCGGCCCGCTCCACGTAGCGCAGGTGTTTCGCGAGCGGCCCGAAGCCGGTGTACTTGGGCCAGAACCCCCAACCGAGCCAGCGGGACGGATACCACCATCCGTAGAACAGGGCCGCGCGCACCACCCCGCGCAGGCGCTCGCCGAGCGTCTTCCCCGGCATCACGACGTCGCCCGCCACCTGCAGGTGCTTGTCCACCGCCTCGCGGGCGATGAACAGGTGCATGATCTCGCTCGATCCTTCGAAAATCAGGTTGATGCGGAAGTCGCGCATGATGCGCTCGACCGGCACGGGCTTCTCGCCCCGCGCCCGAAGCGAGTCGGCGGTCTCGTAGCCGCGGCCGCCCCGGATCTGCACGGTGTCGTCGATGATGCGCCATCCACCCTCGGAGTTGTACAGCTTGGCGATCGCGGCCTCGAGACGGATGTCGTACCCGCCGCGGTCCGCCATCGCGCCGCACAGCTCGGCTACCGCTTCCATGGCGAACGTGTTCGCCGCCATGGCACCGATCTTTTGGGCGATCGCGTCGTGCTTGCCGATGGCCCGACCCCACTGCACTCGCTCGCTCGCCCACTGGCGGGAGATCTCGAGGCAGCGCTTGCCGGCGGCGACCGAGGAGATGGGGAGCGTGAGCCGCCCGGTATTGAGAGTGATCAGGCCCAGCTTCAAGCCCTTGCCCACCTCCCACAGCACGTTCTCGTTGGGGACGCGGACGTTGGTGAAGCGCATCACACCGTTGTAGATCGCCTTCAGGCCCATGAAGTGGCAGCGGTGCTCGACTTTCACGCCCGGCCACGCGGTCTCGACGATGAACGCCGTGATCTGCCGTTTTTCCTTTCCGTTCACGACCTTGGACGGCGTGCGCGCGATCACGACGAGCAACTCCGCCTTCGTGCCGTTGGTGCACCACAGCTTCTCGCCGTTCAGGATCCACGCCTGGCCGTCCGGCGTCGGGACGGCCATCGTCTCCATCGCGGCGGGGTCGGAGCCGACCCCGGGCTCCGTCAGGGCGAAGGCCGAGATCGCACCCTTCGCGAGGCGCGGGAGGTATTTCTTCTTTTGGGTCTCGGTGCCGAACAGTTTCAAGGGCTGGGGCACGCCGATCGACTGATGCGCGGACACGAGCGCCGTGATGGAGCCGTCGATCGACGAGACGAGCTCGATGGCCTTCATGTACGACAGCTGCGAGAGGCCCAGGCCGCCATATTCGCGCGGGATCTTGATTCCGAACGCGCCCAGGTCGCGCAGGCCCTGGATCACGGCGTCGGGGATCTCGCCCTCGCGATCGATGCGGTCCGAGTCGACTTGCTCGCGGAGCAGCCGCTCGAGTTTCTCGAGGAACGGCTGCGCGCGTCGCACCTCTTCGGGATCCTGCTCGGGGTACGGGTGGATCAGGTCGAGGCGGAACTTCCCGAGGAACAGGTCGCGCACGAAGCTCGGCGCGGCCCACTCCTGCTCGCGCGCGGCCTCGGCGACTTCGCGCGCCTCGGCGGCGCTGACTTTGCGCTCCGGGGCCGTAGCGGTGGTGGCCATAATCTCAATCTACCCTGTGGAGCGCTCCGACAAGAGGCTCGGCTTGAGCAGCCAGGCGGCCGTCGCTCCGCCCGCGAACCCCCCGAGGTGTCCGTAGTTGTCGATGTACGGACTCAGGAGGCCCGTCGAAATCTGGTACGCCGCCCAAACCAGGAGCACGAAGCCGATCCGCTTGTCGCGCAGGTAGAAGCGCTTCTGGTGGCGGTACAAGGCGACGACCACCGCGGCCACGACCCCGAAAATCGCCCCCGACGCCCCAACCGACGGCCCGGGCGACAGGGTGGTGGAGAGGAGGGAGCCGGTGAGGCCGCTGGTAAAGTACACCACCGCCGTCCGCGCGAAGCCGAAGGCGTGCTCGCAGGCCATGCCCACCACATACAGCACCAGGCAGTTGCCGATCAGGTGATCCCAGCCGGCGTGCAGGAAGGTCGCGCTCTCGAGGCGCCACCACTCGCCCGCCAGCACGCGGTCGCGCACCAGGGCGCCCGCCTCCACGATGCTTTCCCGGCTCGCGAGCGCCCCGGCGGCGAGCTCCCATCCGAACAGCGCCACGTTCGCGGCGATGAGCAGGAGGATGAGGGGCGGGGCGGTCCGCATGCCGCGCTCGAAATCGACGCGGCTGTCGGTCCCCGGCGCGAGCATGTCGCGCGTGATGACGATCGGTTTTTCCCGCTCGTCGCTCACCGCCGCTCACCCGTGTCGAGCATCACGCCGAGCGCGAGCGCCACGCGGCGGTCGAGGACACGGGCCCCATCCGCCTTGAGATCGAGGACGTAGCGGTCGAGCAGCGTGAACTTGCGGTTGAACTCGCCTACCACGTCCTCCGAGCCGTCGCGCACGATGATGAAGTTGGTTCGCAGCAGGCCGAACAGAGGCCCGAGGAGCCGGCGCAGCAGCGACAGGATGATGGAGTCTTCTTTCGCTACGTACAGCGTCGTGCCGTCCGGCGCCTTCACGTACCAGCGTTTCCGGATGATGTTGTACAGGTAGTTCTTCCACAGGAGCGCCAACGTGCGCCCGGTACGGTCGCGCACGGTGTAGGTGGCCGTGATCGGCTGCCACTTCCGGTCCTGCAGCACATCGAGCAGCTTGTCGCGCTTCGATTGGTCGCGATAGAAGGTGACGTGCCGCTTGGCGGACAAGCCGACCCCGACGGCGATCAAGGCAACGATGGCGCCGATCGCGGCGAGCGCGACCAGGACGTCCTCAAACGCCGTGCCCTTGGCCATGTCGGCGAGCATCCCGAATCCCACGCCCACGACCCCCGCGGCGACGAGCCCGGCGAGTAGCGCCCCGACATTGCGCAGCAGGTGCGCCGGGCGCTCGACGAACACGATTTTCTTTCCCTGCTCGTCCGCCACGTCGTACTTCTCGGAGATCCGCAGGAGCTGCTGTCGCAGGAGAAAGACGTCGCGGTCGAACACCGGGTCCGCCTGAGGCTTCACGGCAGTGGCGGGCACGACGCCGGGGACCCGGTTCTCGCGCCCACACTGGGGACACTTGACCAGCCTGCCGGCGAACTCGTCCTTCAGCTCGTACGACGTCCCGCATTGGCAGGTCACGCGGACGGCCACGGTTGCCTCCGTTCGGGAGTGCCCCAATCTAAGGCTTGACAGGGAAGCGGTCACGAGGAGATTCGCCTCGCCCTACAAGGAGACCGCGATGCGACCCCGTTTCGCCCTGTTCGCCACCCTCGCCGTCGCGACGACGGCGTGGGCGCAGACACCCCGGCCCGATTCGTCCGCGCCCCCGGTCCTGATCAAGGCCGGGCGCCTGATCGACGGCCGATCCGACGCGCCGCAATCGGGTGTCGGCATCCTGATCGAAGGCGACCGCATCAAGGCCGTCGGCCCGCTGGCCCAGGTTCAGGGGCAGGCGAAGGGTGCCCGCGTGATCGATCTGTCCCAGATGACGGTGCTGCCAGGCCTCATCGACACGCATACGCATCTGCTGCTCCAGGGCGACCCCACGGCGGGGTCCTACAACGACCAGCTGCTGTACCAGTCGACCCCATATCGCGCGATTCTCGCCGCCCGTAACGCGAGGATCGCACTCGAGCACGGGTTCACCACCATCCGCGACCTCGAGACCGAGGGTGCGATGTATGCGGACGTGGACGTGAAGCGCGCGGTGGATCGGGGCGAAATCCCCGGACCGCGCATTTTTGCGTCGACTCGGGCCATGGCGCCCACCGGCATGTACCCAATCGTATCCGACAACTGGGAGCTGGAGCTGCCGCACGGCGTGCAGCCGGTGGACGGCGTGGAGGGCGCACGGCTGGCCGTCCGCGAGCAGGTGGCCCACGGCGCCGACTGGATCAAGTTTTACAGTGATCGCCGCTACTATTTCGGGCCCGCCCCGGACTCGGTGCTCCACAGCTGGGTCAACTTCACGGACGACGAGGCGCGCGCCATCGTGGACGAGGCGCACCGTCTGGGCCGGAAGGTGGCGGCCCACGCGATCGGATCGGACGGGATCGCGGCGGCGCTCCGCGCGGGCGTGAACACCATCGAGCACGGCGACGGCTTGACGGATTCCCTGCTCGACGTCCTCGTTGCGAAGGGCGTGTATTGGGTGCCGACGGTGACGGTGGCCTACTACGTCGCCGGGCCGCGCAGCGGCGTGTGGGGACCGATGGTGGAGCACCAACGCCGGGCGTTCACCCGGGCGCTCAAGAAGGGCGTCCGGATCGTGTTAGGAACGGATGTCGGCGGATTTCCCTGGACCGAGCTCAATCAGGCGAAGGAGTTCGAGTACTATGTGCAGTATGGCATGACCCCGATGCAGGCGATCAAGTCGGGAACGTCGCTCGCGGCGGAGCTGCTGGGCCAACGGGATCTGGGTGTCGTCGCCCCTGGCGCCTCTGCGGACCTGGTCGCGGTGGCGGGGGACCCGTTGAAGGATGTGACGGAACTGTCGCGCGTGCGATTCGTTATGAAGGGCGGGGTCACTTATCTTTTGCCATAGTGCGGCGCGCGCTCGAGACTAGCCTTGCTCTGTTGTTCGGCGCCGTCGGCCCGGTTGTGGGGCAGTTCACTCCACCCGGCACCGGCGGCGTCGCGGTGTTGGCGGGCGCGCTCAAGCAGCTCGGCGCGAACAAGCGCATCCTGATGATCGGGGCCCACCCCGACGACGAGTACTCGGACCTCGTCGCCCTGTTCGCGCGAGGGATGGGCGCGCAGGTGGCCTACTTGTCGCTCAGTCGCGGCGAGGGCGGGCAGAACCTCATCGGTCCCGAGCTCGGCCCCGAGCTCGGCGTCATCCGCTCGGAAGAGCTGCTCGCCGCCCGTCGGATCGACGGCGCCCGCCAATTCTTCACCCGCGCCTACGACTTCGGATATTCCAAGACGCTGGACGAAGCGCTGCGGCTCTGGCCCCGCGACTCGGTCCTCAAGGACGTGCTCGACGTGGTGCGCCGCTTCCGCCCGCAGATCATCGTGTCCGTGTTCTCCGGGACGCCGCGCGACGGGCATGGCCAGCATCAGCTGGCTGGCCTGGTCGCGCGCCAGGCGTTCGAGGCGCTGCGCGACTCGAGCTGGGGACCGGTGAAGCTGTACCGCTCCCTGTACTCCGACACCGCCAGCGCCACGCTGCGGCTCGATGCGGGATTGCTCGACCCCGTGGAGGGTCGATCCTACCACCAGATCGCCATGGCGGGCCGGAGCCAGCACCGCTCACAGGACCAAGGGCAGCTCGAGGAACCGGGGCCGAGGATCGACCGGCTCGCGTTCATCGAGTGGCGGGATCGGGAGGGGGGGCGCGGGACGAAAGATGGAGACGGTCTCTTCGCCGGGGTGGATACGCTGTTCCCAGGCAAAGCGCGCTACGCCGCGTTGATCGATTCCGCGCGCGCGCAGCTCAACCCGACGCGGCCCGACGCGATTGCACCGCTGCTCGCGCGCGCCCTGGGTGAGCTCGGCGCCGCGGATTCCGGGCAACAGGCGATTCTCGAGGAGGCGCTCGCCGCAGCCGCGGGCGTGGTGATCGACGGGTTCGCGGACGACGGCATCGTGATTCCCGGTGAGCGCGTCCAGGTGGAGACGAGCGTGTGGAACGCCGGGGACGCGAGGCTGACGCTCGACGGGATCGAGTTGAGTGCGCCGGCAGGGTGGAGGGTCGAGCGGCTCGACGCCATGAGCTCCCCGGTGCCGAGGGGAACTCTGGCTACGCGTCGCTTCGCGGTCACGGTGGCGGCCGATGCGCCACGGTCGCAAGCGTACTTCCTGCGGCGACCGTTAGTCGGCGCCCTGTACGACTGGAGCGGCGTGCCGGCCGCGTGGCGGGGCTTGCCATTCGAGCCCCCACCCGTGCAAATGACCATGCGGCTCACGATCGCGGGCCAGCCGCTGACGCTGTCCCGCGAGGTGGTGTACCGCTATCGGGATCAGGGCACCGGCGAGGTGCGGCGCCCGCTGTTCGTGACTCGACCGTTCGACGTCGCGGTGGCCCCGGATCTCGTGGTCTGGCCGGTGGACGGGACGGCCGGCGGCCTCCGGCACTTCACGATCACGGTGACCAACCGCACGCGCGGGCCGGCCGTCGCCCGGATCGCGCTGACGACGCCCCCGGGGTGGACGACGCTCCGGCCGGACAGCCTGTCGTTCGAGCGAGAAGACGAATCGAAGAGCCTGTCCATCACGCTCGCGCCCCCGGCGTCGCTCCGGCCCGGCGAATACGAGCTCAAGGCCGCCGCGCCCGGCGCGGGCCGCGACCGGAGCGACGGGGCGCTCGCACTCATCGACTACCCGCATATCCGGCCGCGCGCGGTCGTCCACGCCACGACGGCCGAGCTCCGCGCGGCGCGTATCGCGCTGCCGGCGCTGGCACACGTCGGCTACGTGCGGGGCGCGTCCGATCGCGTCCCCGAGGCGCTCCAGGCGGTGGGCGTGCCGATCGAGCTGCTCGGTCCCGACACGCTCGCGCGTGGCGATCTTTCCCGGTACGGCGCGATCGTGATCGGCAGCCGGGCGTACGAGACCGAGCCCGCGCTGGTCGCGAGCAACGGACGGCTGCTGGACTACGCCCGCGCCGGCGGTCTCGTGATCGTCCAGTACCAGCAGTACCCGTTTGTGAACGGTGGCTTCGCGCCGCATCGCCTCTCGATCGCGCGCCCGCACGACCGGGTGACCGACGAGACCGCGGCGGTGACGGTTCTGGACTCCGCGAGCCCCGTGTTCCACGTCCCCAACGAGATCGGGCCCGACGACTGGCGTGGCTGGGTGCAGGAGCGGGGACTGTATTTCGCGCACGATTGGGATCCCGCCTACACGCCGCTCGTCGAGATGCACGATCCCGGCGAGCCGCCGCTCCAGGGTGGACTGCTCGTCGCCGTGGTGGGCAAGGGCACATACGTGTACACCGGGCTGAGCTTCTTTCGACAACTCCCCGCTGGTGTCCCCGGCGCCTATCGCCTCTTCGCGAATCTCCTCGCGCTGGGCAAACGATAAAAATGCGGAATGCGGAGTGCGGAATGCGGAGTTGTAGTGGGAGGTCGAGCCGCGACACGACGCTTGCCCTGAGATTCCGCATACCGCACTTGTTGGTCGGCGCCGCCCTCTTCGCCCTCCTCGCAGCCGCTTGTCAGGGCGACCGTCGCACGCCGCTCATCGTCTACAGCCCCCACGGCCGCGATCTCCTCACGCTGCTCGAGCGTCGCTTCGAACAGCTCCACCCCGACGTCGACGTGCGGTGGCTCGACATGGGCTCGCAGGAGGTGTACGACCGGCTGCGCTCCGAGCGCGCCAACCCGCAGGCGGATGTGTGGTTCGGCGGCCCCGCCACGATCTTCGCGCTCGGCGCACGTGACTCGCTGCTCGAGTCGTTCAGGCCGACCTGGGTGGAGGCGCTAGAGCCGCACGGCCGCGGGCCCGGCGACTTGTATTTCGCCGCCTACGAGACGCCCGCGGTGATCGTGTACGCGGAGCAGGCGGTGAAGCCGGACGAGGCCCCCCGGGACTGGGACGACCTGCTCGCTCCTCGATGGAAGGGAAAGATCTTGATCCGCGACCCGCTCGCCTCGGGCACGATGCGGGCCGTCTGGGGCATGATCATCGAGCGCGGCCTCAGGCAGACGCGCGACACGGCCGCCGGGTTCCAGTGGCTGCGGCGGCTCGACGCCCAAACCAAGGAATACGTGCTGAACGGTCCGCTCCTCGACCAGAAGATCGTGCGCCAGGAAGGCCTGGTGACGATCTGGGACCTGCCGGACATCCTGCTCAGCCGGCGCGACGGGTTGCCGCTCGGCTACGTGTTCCCGAAGAGCGGCACGCCGGTGATCGAGGACGCGATCGGCGTGGTGCGCAACGCGCGCCACCGCGCCCAGGCGCGGGCGTTCGTCGAGTACGTGGGCAGCGTCGCCGCGCAGCTGGCGGCAACCCGAGAGGCGTACCGGTTGCCCGCGAGACTCGATCTCCCGGTGGATTCGCTGCCGCCCTGGGCGCGCGAGGTCCGGGGCGTGATGAAGGTCGCCGACGTGGACTGGGACCTGCTGGCCGAGCATGGGGCGGACTGGATGCGCTACTGGGATCAGACGGTGCGGGGCCACGGGCGGTGAGCGCATTCGTCAGGCTGGATGGTGTGCGCAAGCAGTGGTCGCACACCGTGGCCGTGGGACCCTTGTCGCTCGAGATCCCACGCGGCGAGATCCTCGTCCTGCTCGGCCCTTCGGGGAGCGGTAAGACCACGGTGCTGCGCCTGTTGGGCGGGTTCGAGGCTCCGGACGCCGGTCGGATCGAAGTGGCGGGTGAGGACGTGACGGCGGTGCCGCCCGCGCGAAGACGCTGCGGGATGGTGTTTCAGCACTACGCGCTGTTCCCCCACCTCGACGTGGGGGAGAATGTCGCCTTTGGACTGCCGGAACGGGGGACGAGCGACCCGAAGGTGGCGGAGGTCCTCGCGCTGGTGGGTCTCGCGGGCTTCGAGCGGCGGCGCGTGCAGGAGCTGTCGGGGGGGCAGCAGCAGCGCGTGGCGCTGGCGCGTGCACTGGCGCCCGAGCCGCGGGTGCTGCTCCTGGACGAGCCGCTCTCGAACCTGGACCCGAGCCTGCGGGAGCGCACGCGGCGCGAGCTGCGGGCGCTCATCAAACGGGTCGGAATCACGACCATGTTCGTCACCCACGAGCAGGAGGAGGCGTTCGATCTGGGCGACCGGGTGGCGGTGCTTCATGCTGGTCGGCTCGAGCAGCTCGCCACCGCCGACGAGCTGTACGAACATCCGGCGACCTTATTCGTCGCCACGTTCGTGGGCCGGGCCAACGTGCTGCGGGGAAAGACGGCCCAGGTCTTCGGGGCCGGTCCTGGCCAGGTGCTCGTGGTCCGGCCCGAGCGGCTGGCCCTGGCGGACGCCGGCGTGCCGGGCGTCGTGCGGGAGCGGCGTTACACGGGCGCCGCCGCCTTCTATCTCGTCGAGACGGAGCTGGGCGATCGGCTCGAGGTGCTGGCCCGGCCGGAGGCCGCGCGCGTGGGTGACCGCGTGTACCTCGAAGCGGTGCGGGTCCTGGCCTTTCCCGAGGAGCGCGCGTGAGCGCGCGGCTGGGTCTCGCGGCTCGAGCGGCGTTCACGCTGCTGCTCGGGTGGCTCGTGCTGTATCCGATTCTGATCGTCGTGCGCGATGCTGCGGAACCGGACGCGCTCGCCGCGTTCGTCTCGCGGCCCGGCGAGTGGCGCGTGCTGTGGGCCAGCGTCTGGATTTCGGTGGCGAGCGTGGCGCTCGCGGCGGCGATCGGCGTGCCGCTCGCCTTCTTGTTCGAGTGGCTCGAGTTCCCCGGCCGTAAGACGCTCGGCTCGCTCATTGCGCTGCCGGCGGTGCTGCCGCCGTTCGTCGGGGTGATCGCGTTCCTGTTTCTGTATGGCGAGTCCGGGTTCGTGGCGCGCGCGATCCAGCGGTTGTTCGGCCTCGCGCAGCCGCCGTGGCGACTGCAGGGGGCGGCGGCGATCCTGCTGGTGCACGCCTACTCGATGTACGTGTACTTCTACCTGTTCACCCGGGCCGGACTCGCGAAGCTCGACGCGTCGCTGCTCGAGGCGGCCCAGGCGCTCGGCGCCGGCCGGTGGGAGACGCTCCGCCGGGTGACGTTGCCGCTGCTCCGGCCCTCGCTCACGGGGGCCGCGTTGCTGGTGTTCATGACCGCCGTCGGCTCGTTCAGCGCCCCGTACGTGTTCGGCGGCGGATTTCGCGTGATGACCACACAAATCGTCGCCACCAAGCTCAATGGCGAGCTCCCGCTCGCCATGGTCGAGACCGTGGCGCTCGCGCTGGTGGCGGTCCTGGGATTCGCGCTGCTCCGACGCACCGAGGGGGACGACATTCTCACGGCGCTGGGGAAGGGGACTGCGCCGCGCCGCCGGCCGATTCGCCGGGCCGGCGTCCGCACCTTCGCCACGACGGCCGGCTGGGTACTTGCGGTCGTGCTGCTGTTGCCGCACCTGACGCTCGTGCTCGTCTCGCTCGTCCCCTACGGAACCTGGACCACCGAGACGCTGCCACCGGTGCTCTCGCTCGTGAACTATCAGCGGTTGTTCAGCGAGGCCGAGCGGCTGCGCCCGCTCGTCAATTCGGTGTGGATGGCGGCGGTGAGCACCGTGGCGGCGGTTGCGCTGGCGCTGGGGGCCGGCATGCTCGTCGGGAGACGCCGACCCTGGCAGTTCCGCGGTCCCATCGAGCTGCTCCTCGCGCTGCCCTGGGCCCTTCCCGGAACAGTGTTCGCCCTCGCGCTCTTGACGACGTTCAGCAAGCACGACCCACTGATGCTCCGCTGGGTGCTGGTGGGGACAACGGTGTTGCTGCCGCTCGCCTACCTGGTGCGCAACCTCCCGGTGACGGGACGCGCCGTCCTGGCCGGGTACCGGCAGCTCGACCCGGCGCTCGACGAGGCGGCGGCGAGTCTTGGCGCCGGGCGCTGGGCCACGTTTCGCCGCGTGACGCTGCCACTGCTCAAGCCGGCGCTCGCGGCGGGCGGTAGCCTCGCGTTCGTCGCGGCCCTCGGCGACTTTGTGACGTCCATCGTGCTCTACACACCCGACAATCGGCCGATCTCGATCGAGATCATGTCGAGCCTGCGCGTGTCGGAGCTGGGTGTGGCGGCGGGATTCGGGGTGATTCTGATGGTGCTGAGCGCGGCGGTCCTCGGTGTGGGGGTAAGACGATGACGGCGCTCGGAGAGCGAGTCGGCAGAGTCCTGGGCCCGGATCTGCAGCGCCTCATCGTCCTGATCGCCGTGTGCTTCGTCGATATGATCGGGCTCCTGATGATCGCGCCGCTGCTCACCTTCTACGCCCTGCGGCTCGGCGGTCAGGCGAGCACGGTCGGACCCCTCTTCAGTGCGTTTGCCGTCGCACAATTACTGGCGTCCCCAATCTGGGGCCGCGTCTCCGATCGCTATGGACGACGACCGGTGCTGCTCATCGGGCTGCTGGGATCGGCGATCGCTTATTTGATTTTCGGATTCGCCAACGCCCTTTGGCTGCTCTTCGTGTGTCGATTCGTGCAAGGGTTTGGTGGCGGAACGACCGGCGTGGCACAAGCCTATGTGGCTGATACGATGGCTCCGACGCAGCGCGCGCGAGCCTTAGGGTGGTTGTCGGCCGCGACGAGCCTCGGCGTGAGTATCGGGGCGGTCCTCGGGTCGTTCACGCACAAGCTGTGGGGGCCACGCGGCCCCGGCGTCGCCGCTGCAGTACTCGTTCTCATCAACGTGCTATTCGCTTGGAAGTGGCTTCCCGAATCACGGGTAGCGCCGTCGGCACTGCCGAACGGTCCTGCGGCGTCTCGCACGCCGGAAGCATGGGAGGTCGCCGTGTTGAATGTGGCGCGTCCGCTGTGGAATGTCATTCGACATCCAGCGCGTCCGGTCTCGGAAGTCATTTGGGTTTACGGGATCGGGATGCTGGCCCTGAACGCGCTGATCGCAGTGTTGTCGCTTTACCTTCAGCGGCGATTCGGGCTCAATGAAGACACCGTTGGGCCGATCTACTTCGTGTTCAGCGCGGTGGGAGTCGTCATGCGCACCTGGCCGGTGGGATGGATCAACGAGCGCCTTGGAGAGGTCCGCACGATGCGGCTGGGCGCTGTGCTGCTAGGCATCGGATTGCTGCTCATGCCACTGCCGACCACACGATTGGCGTTCACGTTCTGCCTCGCCCTCGCCCCAATCGGGACGGCCTTGTTGTTCCCGGCCACCACGGCGCTGGTCAGCCACCGCACCGACCGCAACGAGTACGGCGTACAAATGGGCGCTCAACAGACTTTGCGCGGCATCATGGCAATCGTGGGGCCGATGGGTGCGACGGCCGCCTTCCAGTACCTGGGGCCTGGCGTCCCATTCTACCTCGCGGCGGGTGTCGTGGCCGTGGCCGCTGTCGTTGCGTGGAACGTTCACGAGGCGCGGCCCGTCGCCACCCCAACGGCATAGCGAGCCTTCCTCGTGTATTTTCTGTGACATGATTCGCTCGCTCCTTTTGCTGCTCGCGGGGGTCGGGCCCGGCCCTTCTCCCAGACCCCGGCTCGTCGTCGTCATCACCGTGGACCAGCTGCGGCCCGACTACCTGGAGCGCTACCGGCCGCAGCTGCTGGGCGGGTTCGCCACGCTCCTGAAGACCGGGGCCTCGTTCACCGACGCCTACCAGGACCATGCGGTCACCGAGACGGCTCCGGGGCATTCGACGATTCTGTCCGGCCGCTGGCCCGCCCACACCGGCATCATCCGCAACACCGTCGGCGTGCAGGATCAGACCGCCCCGCTGATCGGCGTCAACGGACCCGGTGCATCTCCGGCCCGTTTTCGCGGGACCGCGTTCTTCGACTGGCTCAAGGCCGCAGACCCGGGCGCGCGCGCTCTCTCGATCTCGGGGAAGGACCGCGGCGCGATTCTGCCGATCGGCCGGGCCAAAGCGGCCGTGTACTGGTATTTCGGGGGCTTTTTCACCACGAGTCGCTACTACGCCGATTCCCTCCCGACGTGGGTCCGGGTCTTTAACGGGCAGCGCGTTCCATTCCGCGCGGCGGGGACCCAGTGGACGCTCTTCCTCCCGGAGCGGGACTACCCCGAGCCCGACAGCGCCGCGTACGAGAACCAGGGGCGGGATTTCCTGTTTCCCCACCGGCTCCCGGCGGACAGCGGGCAAGCGGCGCTCGCCTTCATCGCGACGCCGACGATGGACTCGCTCACGCTCGCCTTCGCCCTCGAAGGAGTCCGCGCGTTGCAGCTCGGTGCTCGCGGTGCGACCGATTTGCTCGCCGTGAGCTTGTCCACGACCGACTACGTCGGCCACGCGTACGGCCCCGATTCCCGTGAAATCCACGACCAGGTGGTGCGACTGGACCGGTATCTGGGCCGGTTCCTCGAGCAGCTCTTCGTGCGCTACGGCCGGAACAACGTGCTGGTGGTGCTCACGGCCGACCATGGCGTGACCCCGTACCCCGAGCGGTCGCGGGCCCTGGGGCATCCGGGGGCGGTCCGCGTGATCCCCGACACGATCATCCAGAGCGTGAACGGGGCGCTCGACCAGAGCGCCGGCGGCGGTGACTGGCTCCAGTTCGAGAGCGGCATGCTGCTGCTCTCTGACCGCGCCAAACTGGTGGCCCAGGGCGTGAACGTCGACAGTGTGGTGGCGGACGTGGCCACGCGGCTGCGGGCGATGGCCGGTGTTGCGCGCGTGGACCGCCCCGCTGCTTTCACCGCCAAGGATACGGCCGATCCCGTGTCGCGCCGCTGGATGCACCAGGTGCCGGCGGATGGCGGCGTGGAGCTCGTCGTGACCCTCAAGCCGTACTCGATCTGGAGCTACCCGAATGCGCCGATCGCGATGCACGGTCAACCGACCGAACTGGATTCGCACGTGCCGCTGATCTTGTGGGGTCCCGGGATCCGACGCGGCGCCTATGACGGGCGCGTCAGCACGGTGGACATCGCACCGACCTTGGCCCGGCTGCTCGACCTCACCCCCGTCGAGCCGCTGGACGGGCGCGTCTTGACCGAGGCGCTCGGCGGGCAGGATTGAGAGGACGATGCCGCCCCCCAAGCTCACCGCGGACCAGCTGCGGCGCATTGAGGAGATCGAGGAGTTCCGGCGTGCCGCCGATCATCTGAAGCACCTCGTCACCGAGCTCGAGGGGAACCGGGCGGGCCAAACGCGCACCATTCAGCAGCTGAGCGAGAAGATCGCGAACGCGGCGTCGCAGATGCGGCAGCGGGCCCTGACCGCGAACGTCGGCACGATCGCCGACCTCGCCGGCACCATGTCGGTCATGGCCGGCCGCGGCGGCGGAATCAACATGAAAATCCGGGCGCTTGCCGAAGCCGTGAACAGCATCTACATGCAGCTCGATGCTGCCATGAAACACGCCACGACGCCACCGGAGCCGAAAAAGCCGGCCTGACCGTGCCTTCGCCCCCGTCCCCCTCCGCTCCTCCCATCCGTTGTGCCGGGCTCGTGAAGCGATACGCGGACGTCGTGGCGGTCGCGGGGCTCGATCTCACCGTCAACGCACGCGAGTGCTTCGGGCTGCTGGGGCCCAACGGGGCGGGGAAGACCACCACGATCGAGATCCTCGAGGGACTCACCGCACCCGATCGGGGCGAGGTTGAGATCCTCGGAATGCGCTGGACGGGGGGCGCGAGCACCCGCGCCCTGCGCGAGCGTCTGGGCATTCAGCTGCAGGATACGCAGCTCGCCGACAAGCTCACGGTCGAAGAGACCGTACGGCTGTTCCGCAGTTTCTACCGGGCCGCCCACTCCGTGGAGGAGGTGCTCGGCTTGGTCGGGCTCGAAGAGAAGCGCACCGCATGGGTGGGCAAGCTCTCGGGCGGCCAGAAGCAGCGACTCGCGGTGGCGTGCGCGCTCGTCTCCCGTCCCGACCTCTTGTTCCTCGACGAGCCTACCACGGGCCTCGACCCGCAGTCGCGTCGCCAGTTGTGGGACGTGGTCGGCCGCTTCCGGGCCGCGGGCGGCACGGTCCTCCTCACCACGCACTACATGGAAGAAGCCGAGCGCCTGTGCGACCGGGTTGCCATCATGGACCATGGTAAAGTCATAGCGCTCGGCACGTCCCGCTCCCTGATCGCCTCGCTTGGCGCCGAGCATGTCGTGGAATTCGCGCTGGCAGACGGCGCCACGCGGGCGCCGACCCCCGCGGAGCTGGCCGCGCTGCCGGGCGTGCGCGCGGTGCGCCCGGCGCTCGATCGCACGGCCCTCACGGTGGCCGAGGTGCATCGCGCCGTCCCCGCGCTGCTCGGCCTCTTGGAGCGGCGGGGCGCCGAGCTCTCGCTCCTCGCCACCCACCATGCCACGCTGGAGGACGTCTTCGTGTCGCTCACCGGCCGGCAGCTGCGCGATGCGTGACCATCCGCTCGTGCAGCTGACCCTCGCGCGCATGCGGGAGTTCTATCGCGAGCCCGAGGCGATCTTCTGGGTGTTCGGGTTCCCGATCGTCCTGGCGTTCGCGCTCGGCATCGCGTTTCGGAACCGCGGGCCCGGGGAGCTGCGCGTGGCGGTGCTCCGGGGAGCCGGGGACAGCGTGCTGGCGACCGCGCTGGCCCGGGCGCCCGGGCTCAGGGCGGCGGTGCTCGACTCGGCCGAGGCGCGGCTGCAGCTCCGCACGGGTCGCGTCGCGCTGCTCGTCGTGCCGGGCGATCCGGTGGTGTACCGGTACGACTCGACCCGGACCGAGAGCCGGCTGGCCCGCCTCGAAGCGGATGAAGTCGTGCAGCGCGCGCGCGGCCGCGCCGATGCGGCGCGCGTCCAGGACCAACGGGTCACTGAGCCGGGCTCGCGCTACATCGACTTCCTCATTCCCGGCCTGCTCGGCATGAATCTCATGGGGAGCGGGCTGTGGGGCGTCGGATTCTCGGTCGTGCAGGCCCGCACCAAGAAGCTGCTCAAGCGCTTCATGGCGACGCCGATGCGCCGCAGTCACTACCTCCTCTCGTTCATCCTGTCCCGGCTCGTGTTCCTGTTCCTCGAGGTCGCGGCGCTCGTGGGCTTCGGCTGGTGGATGTTCCACGTCGGGGTCCGGGGTTCGTTCAGTGCGGTCGCGTTCATCACGGTGCTCGGCGCCCTCTCGTTCGCCGGGCTCGGCATGCTGGTGGCGAGCCGCGCCCGCACCATCGAGGCGGTCTCCGGACTGATGAACCTCGTGATGCTCCCGATGTGGATCCTGTCGGGCACCTTCTTTTCGTACGCGCGCTTTCCCGAGGCGATGCAGCCGTTTGTGAAGGCGCTCCCGCTCACCGCGCTGAACGACGCCCTCCGGGCCGTCATGATCGAGGGGAGCCGGCTGAGCGAGCTCGGCGCCCCGCTGGGGATCGTGACGGCGTGGGGAGTCGTGAGCTTCGTGGTGGCGCTGCAGATCTTCCGCTGGCGTTAGAGCCGGGGCCCCGGCCTCACTTTCCCCAGAGCAGCGCCCGCAGCCGGAACAAGAGGCCCCGCGAGCGCCGCAGCGCGTCGCGAAAGGCGGTGGCGGTCGGATAGCGCGCGGCTGCCTCACTCGCCAGCGCTTTGCGCAGCACATCCTCCAGCTCCCGCGGCACGTCTTTGCGCGCGTCATGCAGCGACGGCGGATCCTCTGTGGTTTGGCGCGCGACAATCGCCTCGGGGGTGGGTCCCTCGAAGGGCGGGCGGCCCAGCAGAGCGAAGTAGGCTGTGGCAGCGAGCGAATAGATGTCGGCGCGCTGGTCCACCCGCTCCCCCAGGAGCTGCTCGGGTGCGGCGAACTGCGGCGTGCCGCTGCGGGAGGTGGCGCCTCCGAACCGGGCGTCCCCGCGCAGCGCGAGCGCCAGGCCAAAGTCCGTGATGCGCAGCCGGCCGTCCGGCTCGATCAACATGTTCTCGGGCTTCAGGTCGCGATGCACCAGGCCGAGCGCGTGCGCGTGCTCCAGCGCCGACAGCCCCTGGTCGACCAGGCGGACGGTCTGATCGACTGAGAGCGGTCCCTGCTTGTGGACCAGCTGCGCCAGGTTCGTCCCGGGTACGAGCTCCATCGTGTACCACTGCAGCCCCGCCCGGCTACTGATGTCGTAGATGCTGACGATGCTCGGGTGACGGAGTCCGCCCGCGAGCTGTGCCTCGCGCCGGAACCGCTCCATGACCGACGGATCGGTCGTCAGCGACGGGTGGAGCACCTTCATCGCGACGTCCCGCTCGAGCCCCAGGTCGCGCGCGCGATACACCCGACCGAAACCGCCCGTTCCGATCTCCTCGAGCAGCTCGTAGTCGTCGCCCAGGGCGCGCCGCAGGCGCCGCTCGAACCCCGCCTCGGCCACCTGCGGTGCCGCCGCCGGCTCCTGAAACACGCCGGCGTCGCTCACGAAATCCTCGAGCATCTCGGTCGCCGTGTAGTAGCGGCCGCCCGGCGCGGCCTGAAGCGCGCGCAGCAGCACCCGCTCCAGCGCTGCCGGTACCGCGGGCCGTAGCTGGCGCGGTGGCGTGATGCGCGCCGGATCGAGATCCGGCTCCTGACCCGTCAGGACGTAGTAGACGAGGGCCGCCACGCCGTACACGTCGCTCCTGGGCTCGCCCGGACTTCCGGTTCGTACTTCCGGCGCGACGAAGGCACCGCCCGCACCCCGTTCCTCCGGCGGCACATTCGGGAGACACCAGTTGCAGTAGCGGAGGTCCGTGATCACCGCCCGGCCCGTGTGCTCGAGCATGAGCGTCAGCGGGACGATGCGACGCAGGATCACGCCGCGCGCGTGGGCGTGCTCGGCGGCGCCGAGCAGGTCGCGCACCAGCGCGTGCGCGGTGCGAATCGGGCGCGGCCCCCGGCGCAGCGCCTCGGCAAGGCTTTCTCCCTCGACCCAGTTGGCCGTGCGATACGCGAACGTGCCCACCACGCCGGCGGCGTAAACGTGGCGAATCGCCGGATGGTCGAGGGCCGCGAGTGTCTCCGTCTCGCGCAAGAACCAGGCGCGCCCCGGGGAGTCGGGCGCCAGGTGCACGTGCAGGGCAACGGAGCGTTTCAGCACCCGGTCCCACGCGTGGTACACGGCGCGCTCGGGGGTGGCGGCCACGCGCTGGTCCAGGCGGAACGCCGGTGTCAGGGCCCGGACGACGTCGTCCAGCAGGTCGGCAGGAGGGGACGGGTGGCTCATCGCGCCGCCCAATCTAACCGCATCAGCGGAGCCGGACCTGCACGGTCGCCCAGCCGTCGGCGCCCGACCCGGGTGCGTGGTAGCGCACATCCCACAGCGATACGCGGACACCGCCGTTGCTCGAATCCACCGCCGCCGCAAGGAACCGCGCGAATTGCGCGATCGCCCGGCCCTGCGAGGTGATGAGCGCCGCGCGCACCGCGGGGTGGTCGAGGTGCCGAGCGACGGCCCACCCTCGTCCCGCGACGCTGTCCGGCGAAGCGGAGAGCCCCTCCCAGCGGAAGGGTCGCCCCACGATGGTGAGCGCCGCCCAGCGGGCGTCGGGGCCGAACCGCGGTGCGGCGGCGGCGTGAATCTGCGCCTTGGCCACGAGGCTCCCCCCGGCGTTCGCGGCGGCGTACGCGGCGAGCACCACCAGCCCATAGGTCGCCGCCCGGCGCCGGCCCGCCACGCCGAACCAGTGCCGGGTCCAGCCCACCACGCCTGCCGCCGCGCACCCCACCAGCGCCAGCCGCACCCACCACACGACGAGGTCGTGGCCGCGCCACAACACCAGTGTCGTAACGCCAAGGAGTGTGACGAGGTACACGAGCGCGGGTGCCCAGTGTCGCCGGGCGCCCCACGCGAGCCCCACGAGCGGCACCACCCAGAAGAAGGGATCGACGATCGCGACCCAGTCGCCGTAGTACCACTGCGCGCTCCAGGGCAGGAACGGTCGCAAACCGTAGGATCCCTGCCAGTCGAGGTACAGGTGACTCGCGACGGTCGCGGTGACGCACGTGGCGACCCAGCGCCAAAGCGGTGCGGGCACCATCGCCCGACGCGCCCACAGTCGCAGCAGGAGGCCAAACAGACCGGTCAGGACCGCGGCCTCGACCACGGCACCCACGAAGGAGTGCGTGATCCCGCGATGGAAGACCAGGTATTCTCCCCCCGCGCGCGGGGGCCACAAGTCCGGTTTCAGTACGAGCTCGGACCAGTCCGGCGCATTCGCGGCGATCGCGCCGATCCATCCGGCGGCCGGTACGTCGCGACCTGCGACGGCGCGGCCCAGCGCGGCGCCGACGAGTGTATGGGCGAGGGGGTCCATGTCGTGCTCAAAGCTAGCATCACCCTAGCCGGGCTTCTCGCGGGCCGATAAGTTTGCCGCCCACCCGCCGCCAGCGAGAGGCGCCATGGGTTACGAACCGCTCCCCGACCGCCGGACCCGAGGCGACCGGCGCCAGCTCGACGACCGTCGCTCCGGCGTCGATCGGCGGGAGCCGACCGATCGGCGGACGGTGGACATATCGGTGCCGATTGATCGCCGCGCCGGCACCCAGCGGCGCGGTGGCGCCGAGCGTCGCCGGGCCGTACGGCGTTCTCCCGTCCCGCGCCGCCTCGTGCCTGATCGACGTGCCAAGGGAGTCGCGCCGCGCCCTACCTGAGGTGGCAGCCGTGACCGATCGGCCCGGGGCACGGGCGTACGGCATCACCCTGCTCGACCCAAGGACGGGGCGGCACTACGAGGGGCGGGGCGTGTGCATCCGGATCGGGCGTGGTCACGAGTGTGACGTCCAGCCGGTCGACGCACCCGAGACGGTCGTGTCGCGCATCCACGCGGAGCTCACCGTCAGCCCGGCCGGCGGGCTGGCTGTGCGCGACGCCGGATCCAAGCACGGCACCTTCCTGAACGACGAGCGGGTCACGACGGCCGTCCCCCTCCGGCTCGGCGACCGGATAACCCTGGGACCGGGCGGACCCGTGTTGATCGTCGCAGGCCTCGGCACGGCGCCTGAGATGCCGGTCGCCCGTCGAATGGGTCTGATCGCACGGGCGCTCGCGTGGGCCAGGGCGGACTCGCGGCGCAACGTCGGCTGGCTCCTGGTGATCCTGCTCGCCCTTATCCTGCTCCTCGCCGGAGCCCTGTCCGGCGTTTACCGACTCGTCTCCGCGCAAGTCGAGCAGACGGAGCGGGCCCGGCGAACGGGAAAGGTCGTCACCCCGCAGCGTTGGGCCGCCCCGCCGCGGCGCGGGTAGCGACCTCCCGGAGCAGCCGCTCGAGCATCGCGAAGTCGAACGGCTTGGTCACCGTCGGCACCCCCGACTGCTTCAGCAGCGCTGCGGTGTCCGGCGCGAACGTATCCCCCGTGCTGAGCACGACGCGCGGAACGAGATCCGGTCGATCCCGCCCGAGTCGCTCGAGGAACTCGCGTCCGCTCATCCCGGGCATGCGCACGTCGGAGATGATGACGTCGAAGTTGCGCTGTTCCAGGACGCGCAACGCTTCGGCGCCGTCCGAGACTCCCTCGCCGCGGATCCCGCGCCGGGCGAGGAAGCGCAGCAGCGCGTTGCGGAGCGCGATCTCGTCGTCCACCACGAGGACCGTGAGGTCGCCGCCGGGGGCGGCGGCGCGCGGCGGGACCGTCGGTTCGGGCCGGGATTCCTCGCGCGGGTCGCGCGGCAGCGTAACGGCGAAGCGCGCTCCCTGCCCGGGCTCCGACTCCACCCAGATGCGGCCGCCGTGTTCGCGGGCGATCCCGTAGCAGATGGACAGCCCGAGGCCCGTCCCGACGCCCTCGGGCTTGGTCGTGAAGAACGGGTCGAAGATCTTGCTGCGGATCTCGGGCGGGATCCCCGGGCCGGAGTCGGCGATCTCGAGTCGGGCCTCGCCTTCGTCGGCGCGCGTACGAACGACGATGGTACGTGGTCCATCGATCGTCACGAGTGCCTGCTCGGCGTTGATCAGCAGATTGAGAATCATCTGCTGGAGCTCGGAGGCGTCCGCCCAGATCTTCGGCTCGCTCGAGTCGAGGTCGAGCGAGACGGCGATGTTCAGCGTCGAGAGGTGATACGACCGCAGGGCGAACGTGCGGCGCGCGATGTCGTTCATGTCCACGAGGGCGCGCTGGTTGCTGCCGGCGCGGGCGAACGCCAGCAGGTTGGAGGTGATGCGTCCGATGCGCGTGGCTTCGTCGTACATCATCTGCAGCATCTCGCGGTGTTCGGGCTTCAACTCGTCCAGCAGCAGCGTCTGCGCGAAGCCGGAGATGATCGCGGCCGGATTGTTGATCTCGTGGGCCACGCCGCTCACGAGCTGCCCCATCGCGGCGAGCTTCTCCGCCTGCTGGAACTGGGACTCACTGCGTTTCTGCTCGGTGATGTCGCGCGCCAGGATCAGCACTCTGGTGATGCCGCTGCCTTCGCGGATCGGGGCGTAGAGCGCGGCCGCGACGCCGTGGGTTCCGTCATCGCGCGAGAAGGGAATCTCGAAGCGTTGGATCTCGCCGTGGAACGTCGCCGCCAGCTTCTCCCGCACCACGGCCGCCGCGTCGGCGGCCAGGAATTCGAAGATGTTACGGTTTTCCACCGGCCCGGTGAGCGCGCCCATGACCCGGGTGGGTCGGTTCGATTCGAGGATGCGTCCCTCCCGGTCGACCACCACGATCGCATCGGGCACGGCGTCCATGACGAGGCGCAGATTGCGCTCCGCGGAGGCGGTGGCGGCGAGCGAGTCCATCAACGACCGGGTCTGGCTGGCGACCTCGTTCTCGAGCAGCGTGGCGTAGCGCCGGTCGGCGCGGGTGGAGTGGACCAATCGCAGCCCGATGATCCCGACGGCCAGCGCGATGAGCACGGCACTCCCCACGTCGGGCTCGGCGGACAACGCGTTTCTGATCGCGACCGCGCCGATGCCGGCCAGCCCGATCACGAGCGCCGCGATGCGGGCCGCGTTGCCCGAGAGGGCACGGGCGCCGGCCTCCGCGGTGGGCGGGGCCGCCGGCGCCACGGCGGCGGCGGCGGCGAGCAGCAGCAAGCCTGCGGCCCAGCCGAGATCGAGCACGCCGCCCGAGCGGAACGTCCCCCGCAATGCGGCCGCGGCGTACAGGACGTTCGTGACGCAGAGGACCCCCAGCGCGGTCACCACGCCCGCCGCGGCCAGGGGGACGCGGGTGTGGCGCAGCAACTCCACCAGGATCAGCCACAGCACGCCGATGCCGCCCACGGACCACCCGAGGCTCGTGAGCAGCGATGGGACGTTGCCGGCCAGGTCGAACAGCGGTTTGAGGAGGAACTCGTAGGCGAGCGCACCCGCCGTGAGCGTGACGAGCACGGTGTCGATGAGCAGCTCGTAGTCGAATCGGCGGCGCGGCGCGGCCCCGACCAGCTTGGTCACGGCCACGAGGAAGCAGACGTAGACGCCCAGAAAGCCTACGTCCGCGAGCGAGGGGTAGGGCGGCGACACGCGGCGGATCAGCTCGTAGTAGCTCCAGACGAGCTGGCCAGCCAGGAACAGGACGCAGCCGGCGCCGATCCACACCCAGGCGCGCCGCTGATCGGGTGAGGGGTGACGGCGTGCGGCGACGGCGCAACATGCGATGGCGTACACCATCGCCCACGTCCAGGACACGCCGGCCACGAGCGCCCTGCGATCCGCGGGGGCGAGCAGGTAGGCCAGCACGATCGCGAGAAAAGATCCGGCGGCGATCGCCACCAGCGCGCGAGTCTGCCGGGTAAGGGAAGGCACGAGCGAGCTAGTCGCTAACCTAACGGTGCGCGCGACCGATCGCGAGGGCGTTAGGTTTCGCGGCCGTATGGACCACCTGGCCTGGAGGACCGCGCCGCGCGTCTCGCTCGCTCAGTGGGACGATCTGGTGCGTTTCGCCGAGGCGGCGCGGCGCAATGGCCTGACCCACACCGTCGTGTGCGGGATGGGCGGGTCGAGTCTCGCACCGGCGGTGCTCGCGTCCAGCTTCGCGAATATTTCGTTGTCCGTGCTCGACAGCACCGATCCGAGCGCCGTGCTCGCCGTGGCGCGCGCGCCGGATTTCGACCGCACACTGTTCGTCGTGTGCAGCAAGTCCGGGAGCACCGTCGAGACTCTCGCGTTCTATCACTACCTCGCCGCTCGCGCCGACCCGGCGCATTTCGTGGCGATCACCGATCCCGGGAGCCCGCTCGAGGCCCTGGCGCGCGAGCGCGGCTTCCGCGCGGTGTTCCCCCATCCGCCGGACGTGGGCGGCCGCTACGCCCCCCTCACGGTGGTCGGCATGCTGCCCGCCGCGCTGCTCGGCGTGAACGGTCGCGTTCTGCTCGA
>Ga0209474_10000585_pt1 | contig 39246 bp, 33 predicted proteins | sample GraSoiAngelo_145_FD_185902 | JGI IMG/M metagenome (GOLD analysis project Ga0209474, IMG submission 185902) | Grasslands soil microbial communities from the Angelo Coastal Reserve, California, USA - 14_1009_05_20cm (SPAdes) (version 2) | ecosystem: Environmental > Terrestrial > Soil > Grasslands...
ATGGCGCGGCTGCTGCAATCGCTCGAACTGTCGCCCGACGATGTCCGCGACTGGCCGGGGCCGCTGCCGCCCTCGCCGCGGCGCCCGCGCGCGCGGCTGTTCGCCGAGGCGTTGCGGCCGGCGGCGATGACCGATGGCTGGCGGTCGCTGGAACCGGAGATGCCGGACACGCTGGCGGGGGTCACGCGCTACGATTGCGCCAGCCCGCAGGATGAAGCGGCGACGATCGCGCTGCTGCTGCGGCGAACGCTCGAAACTCCGACCGCGACGGCGGCGCTGGTCACCCCGGACCGCGAACTGGCGCGCCGCGTCGCCGCCGAATTGCGCCGGTGGGACATCGATATAGACGATTCCGCCGGGTTGCCGCTGAACCGCACGCCGCCGGGCGCCTTTCTGCGCCTGGCGCTCGACCTTGCGGAAAGCGAGCTGGCGCCGGTACCGTTGCGCCGGAGGTGTTCCGTGATCATGCCCGCCGGCTCGAAGCCGCGATCCGAGGGCCGCGCCCGGCGCCCGGCTTTGCCGGGCTGCGGGCGGCACTTGGCCCGGACAACCGATTGCTGCCCGGGCGATTGCTGCACGGGTTTGTCGATCGCCTCGAACGCTGCGTCGGTCCTCTGGCCGAGCAGTTGACGCGAGAGAGCGCATCGGTCGCCGAGGTGGCGATTGCGCATATCGCGGCGGCGGAGCAGCTCGCCGCGACCGATGCAGAGACCGGCATCGCCCGGCTATGGCAGGAGGCAGCCGGCGAGGCCGCGGCGCGGTTCTGCCACGAGCTGATCGATGCGGCGGGCGACTTTCCGCCGATCCCCGCGCGGCATTACCCGGCGCTGTTCGAGGCGCTGGCCGCCGGCATCGTTGTCCGCCCCGCCTTTGGCCGGCATCCCCGCCTCGCGATCTGGGGCCTCGTCGAGGCACGGCTGCAACAAGCCGATCTGCTCGTGCTGGGCGGGCTCAACGAAGGCACTTGGCCCGGGCTGGCCGCCTTCGATCCGTGGATGTCGCGGCAGATGCGCCAGCAATTCGGCATCGCGGTGCCGGAGCGCGCGATCGGCATCGCGGCGCATGATTTCGCGCAGGCGATCGGCGCCCCCGCGGTGGCGCTGACGCGAGCGGCGCGGCGCGAGGGCGTGCCGACAATACCGTCGCGCTGGCTGTTGCGGCTCGATGCGGTGCTGCGCGCGACCGGTCTCGACAACGTGTTGACGCCAGAGACCGAGATCGAGAGCGCGGCGACGTTGCAGGATGTGCCCGAGCGCCGCCGCCCGCTGGCGCCTGTCGCGCCTTGCCCGCCGGTTAAAGCACGGCCGCGCCAGCTGGCTGTGACGCAGATCGAGACCTGGATCCGCGATCCCTATGCGATCTATGCGCGCTACATCCTGCGCCTGAGGGCGCTCGACGAGCTCGACGCCGAACCCGGCCGCGCCGAGCTCGGCACCGCGGTGCATGACGCGCTCGCGGAGTTCGTCAAACGGCATCCGCGCGGTTTGCCCGCCGATCCGGAAGCCGAGCTGATCGAGATCGCCCGCGATTGCTTTGGCGCCTACCTGACGCGTCCCGGCGCCTGGGCGTTCTGGTGGCCGCGCTTTGAGCGGATCGCCCGCTGGTTCATCGCCGAGGAGCGGTTGCGGCGCGGCGACATCGCCGAGAGTTTCAGTGAACGGAACGGCAGACTGGTGATTCCGGCCCCGGCCGGACCGTTCACGATCACCGCGATCGCCGACCGCATCGATCGGCTGCGTTCGGGCGAGGTGACGATCCTCGATTACAAGACCGGCGTCCTGCCGTCGAAGACCGAGATCGAGAACGGCATCGCGGTGCAATTGCCGCTCGAAGGCGCGATCGCCCGCGCAGGCGGCTTCGACGGCGTCGCCGGAATGCCGAGCGCGCTCGAATACTGGCGGCTGTCGGGGAGCGAGCCTGCCGGCGAGCGGAAGCCTCTGGCGGCCGATGATCCCGGCGGGCTGATCGACCGGGTGCTGGCGGGGGTCGGCGGGCTGGTCGCGCGCTTTGACGATCCGGCGACACCCTATCTGCCGGTGCCGGTGCAACGCTGGACGCCGCGCTTCTCCGATTACCGCCATCTCGAACGCCTCGAAGAAGACGAGGATGAGTGGCTATGACCCGCGCCGCTGAAGCCGCCGCGGTGCAGCGGCAGGCGCTCGGGCCCGACGTGTCGGTGTGGGTCTCCGCCTCGGCCGGCACCGGCAAGACCAAGGTGCTGACCGACCGGCTGTTGGCGCTGATGCTCGACGGCACCGACCCGGCGCGCATCCTGTGCCTGACCTTCACGCGGGCCGCGGCGGCCGAGATGGCTAACCGGGTCAACGACCGGCTGGCGGCCTGGGCCACCCTGCCGCCCGGCGCGCTTGCCGAGCAGCTCGTCGAGCTGACCGGCCGCTTCCCGCAGGAGGAAGAGATCGCGCGGGCCCGCCGGCTGTTCGCGCGCGTGCTGGACATTCCGGGGGGCGCCAAGATCGCGACGATCCACGCGTTCTGCCAATCCTTGCTGCGCCGCTTCCCGCTCGAAGCCGGAGTGCCGCCCGAATTCGCGGTCATCGAGGAGCGCAGCGCGGCCGAGACGCTGACCGAAGCCGCCGAGAGCATTATCGCGATGGCGCGCAGCGGCCATGCGGTGCGGCTCGCCGAGGCGCTGGCGCTGGTCGCACGGCATACGCAGGAGGAGCGCTTCGCCGAATTGCTGACCGCGCTCGCCAGCAACCGCAGCAAATTGCGCGCGGCGTTGGCTGGCGGTGACATGGCGTTGCGGGCGCGGCTTGCCGCCGTGTTCTCGGTACCCGAAGGCGCCACCGCCGACGGGTTGACCGAAGAATTCTGCACGGCGGGCGCTTGCGACGAGGCGGCGTTGCGCGCCGCCGCCGCAGCGCTCGCCGAGGGCTCTTCGAGCGACCGGGAACGCGGCCGCATCTTAGCGCGCTGGTGTGCCGCGCCCGAGCGCCGCTGCGAATTGCTCGACGACTATATCGGCGCGTTCCTGACCGCCGAGGGCGCGATCCTGCAGAGGCTGATCACCAAGGCTGCCAGTGACAGATCGCGTGGCGATGCGCGCGGCGTGCTCGAAACGGAGGCGCGACGCATACGCCGTTTCCTCGATCAGCGCGCCGGCGCGATGCTGGTCGAATCGTCGATGGCGCTGGTCCGGCTCGGCGATGCCGTGCTGCGCGCCTATGAAGACCGCAAGCGGCTGCACGGGCTGTTGGATTTCGACGATCTGGTGCTGAAGGCGCTCGAACTGTTGCGCCGCCCGGGGATCGCGCCTTGGGTGCTGTTCAAGCTCGATGGCGGGCTCGACCACATGCTGATCGACGAGGCGCAGGATACCAACCCGGAGCAATGGTCGGTGGTCGCCGCGCTCGCGGAGGAATTCTTCACCGGCGAGGGCGGGGGCGAGCGCATCCGCACGATCTTCGCGGTCGGCGACGCCAAGCAATCGATCTACAGCTTTCAGCGGGCCGATCCGCGCGAGTTTGTCGCGATGCGGCAGCACTTCGAGGCGCGGGTCAATGCGGCGCGACAGGAATGGCGGACGGTGCCGCTGGAGATCTCGTTCCGCGCGACGGAGCCGCTGTTGCAGGCCGTCGATGCGGTATTCCAAAGCGTTATGGCGGCCGATGGCGTGGCGCTCGACGGCACGGCGATCCGCCATGTCGCGGCCCGCGCCGGTCACGCCGGGCTCGTCGAGCTGTGGCCGCCGGTCATGCCCGAGCCGGACGAAGAACTCGACCTGAATGCCGTCGCCGGGATGCGCCAGCGCAGCGCCGAACCGCGCACCCGGCTGGCGCGGGCGATTGCGGCGGCGATTGCCGGCTGGCTTGCGGCGGGTGAGCGACTGGAAGCGCGCGACCGCGCGATCCGGCCCGGCGACATCATGGTGCTGGTGCGGCGGCGCAATTTGTTTGTCGCCGATCTGATCCGGGCGCTGAAGCAGAAGAACGTGCCGGTCGCCGGCGCCGACCGGCTGGTGCTGACGCAACAGCTCGCGGTGCAGGATCTGATCGCGCTCGGGCGGTTCTTGCTGCTGCCGGAAGACGATCTGAACCTGGCGACCGTGCTGAAGGGGCCGCTGTTCGGATTTTCCGAGGACGAATTGTTTCTGCTCGCCCATGAACGCGGCGAACAGAAATTGTGGGAGCGGCTGCGCCGGTTTGCCGGCGAAGATCTGGTCATGCATGCGGCCTATGAGCGGTTGGCGGAATTGCGCGGCCGCGCCGATTTCGTGCCGCCCTTCGAATTATATGGCGAAATCCTCGGCGCCGGCGGCGGGCGCCGCGCGATGCTGGAGCGACTCGGCCCCGAAGCTTCCGACCCGATCGAGGAATTCCTCGCGCTGGCGCTCGCCTATGAGCGCGAACACGTGCCGTCGCTGCAGGGATTTTTGCATTGGCTTGTTGCCGGCGAGATCGAGGTCAAGCGCGATTTCGGCGAACGTCAGCGCGACGAGGTGCGCATCCTGACGGTGCATGGCGCCAAGGGGCTCGAAGCGCCGGTCGTGTTTCTTCCCGACACGATGCAATTGCCGGACTGGCCGCCGCGCCTGCTGTGGAGCGAGGCCGAGGGCTTGCCATTGTGGTGCGCGCGCAAGAACCTCGAAGCGCGGTTTTACAGCGACGAGCGCGGCAAATTCCGTGCGCGGCAGCTGCAGGAATACCGGCGCTTGCTCTATGTCGCGCTGACCCGGGCGCAGGACCGGCTCTATGTCTGCGGCTGGGAGACAAAGCGGCCGGTCAGCGGCGGCGATTGCTGGCACAAACTGTGTCATGACGGCTGGCGCGGCATCGCCGAGACGGTGCCGTTCGATTCGCGGCCGCTGATCGGCGACCGGGAAGGCTGGTGCGGCACAAGGCTGCGCATCACCGCAAAACAGACGAGCGCGCCGGCGCGCGACCGTCCGATCGCCGCCGCGCGCGCCGCGGGACCGTTGCCGCAATGGGCGGTGACGCCTCCCGCGCCGGAACCGGATCCACCAAAGCCGTTGCTGCCGTCGCGCCCGAGCGGGCCGGAGCCCGCCACCCTGTCGCCGCTCGCCATTGCGGGACGCGATCGTTTCAAGCGCGGCCTCCTGGTCCACAAGCTATTGCAGAGCCTGCCCGAGCTGCCGGCCGAGCAGCGCGAGATGGCGGCGCGGCGGTTTCTGGCTCTGCCGGTGCATGGTCTCGATCCGGAGGAGCAGGCCGAGATCTGCCGCGAAACAGTGGCGGTGCTGGCCGACCCTGGATTCGCCGAATTGTGGGGCGCCGACGCGCAGGCCGAGGTGCCGGTCGTCGGGCTGATTGGCGGGCATGCCCTGTCCGGCCAGATCGATCGGCTGGTCGTGACGCCGCAGCGTGTGCTGATCGTCGATTACAAGACATTGCGCCCGCCGCCCGCCACCGAAGACGAGGTGCCGGCGCTTTATTTGCGGCAGCTGGCGACCTATCAGGCCGCCCTCGCGCGGATCTATCCCGACCGGCCGGTGAGCTGTGCCCTGCTGTGGACCGAAGGGCCGCGGCTGATGCCGATCAGCCCTGCGCGGCTCGCCGAGCACCTCCCCGGCAACCTGCCTTGACGCCGGATTTTGCGCTCCCCTAATGTCACGCAGCTAGAGGCGAAAGGATCTCGCACATGAAGCCGACAGCCGTCAGCGACGGCGAGTTTGACAATGTGGTGCTGCGCGCCACCGAGCCGGTCCTCGTCGACTTCTGGGCCGAATGGTGCGGGCCCTGCAAGATGGTCGCGCCGTTTCTCGACGACCTCGCGACCGACATGGAAGGACGGGTGACCGTCGCCAAGGTCAATATCGACGAGAACCCGCAAACGCCGCGCAAATACGGGGTGCGCGGCATCCCGACGATGATCCTGTTCAAGGGCGGCCAAGTGGCGGCGACCAAGATCGGCGCGCTGCCGAAGAGCAAGCTTTACGAATGGGTCGAATCGGTCCTGTAACGGCCGATCGTCTCCTGCGACGAACCCTGCTAGTCCCGGGCAGCCCCGTCTATAATTCACCACGAAGACACGAAGAGCACGAAAGCGATAAGAGCGCTGCAATCTTCGTGGCCTTCGTGTCTTCGTGGTTTTGCTGCGCTTCGCGCGAAGACGTGGGTGCCCGGCATAAAGCCGGGCACGGGGTGTTGGCGCCGGAAACGTCAGCCGTTTTCGGCCAGGACGATGCCGGCGAAATGCAGCGAACCGCAGATCAGCACGCGTGCCGGCTCGGGTTGTTGCGCGATGTCATGCAGCGCGGCGGCGATTGACTCTGCTTCGTGCGCGGCAATGCCGACCGATGTCGCCGATTTGACGATCTCGGCGGCGGGATGCGGGTTCTCTTCGCCGGGTATCGTGACCGCCCGCAGGGTTCGCGTGTGAGGTGCCAGCGGCTTCAGGAAACCGCTGGCGTCCTTAGTCTTCAGCATGCCGACGATCAGATCCAGCGGGCGGTCGTGCCAGCCCTGCGCGACATCGGCGATGATGTGGCCGGCAGCGGGGTTGTGGCCGCCATCGAGCCATAATTCCCAGCCCTCCGGCAGGATGTCGATCAGCGGCCCATGGCCGAGCCGCTGCATGCGCGCCGGCCAGTCGATATGGCGCAGCCCCTCGGCGATCGCCGCGGCCGACAGCGAGAATTGCGGCAATTGTTCGAGACAGGCGATCGCCGTGCCGGCATTGGCGATCTGGTGGACGCCCGGTAATGACGGCAACGGCAGATCGAGTTGCCAGCGCGGACCTTCGTAGCGCATGCCGCTTTCGCCCTCACCCGGCGTCGGCCTACGGCCTCCGCCACCCTCTCCCGCGGTGCGGGAGAGGGAAGCAACAGGGTCGCATCGCCACTCGTGGCGCCAACGGAAGAGCGGCGCGCCTATGGCGTTGGCGCGCGCCTCAATGACCGCCTCGGCGCCGTCGGGCTGCGGGCCGATGATGGCCGCGACCTCCGGTTTCAGGATCCCGGCTTTCTCGCCGGCGATCGCCGCGACGGTGTCGCCGAGAAAGGCCTGGTGATCGAGCGAGATCGGGGTGATTGCGGTGGCGGCGGGATGGCGGATCACATTTGTCGTATCGACCCGGCCGCCGAGCCCGACCTCCAGCAGCACGACATCCGCCGGAGTGCGGGCAAACGCGAGGAACGCGGCCGCTGTCGTGATCTCGAAAAACGTGATCGGCTCGCCACGGTTGGCGCGTTCGCATTCTTCCAGCAGTTCGAGCAGCGCATCCTCCTCGATCAGCCGGCCGGCGAGCCGGATGCGCTCGTGAAATCGGACGAGATGCGGCGAGGTATAGGCATGGACGCGGTATCCGCCGGCTTCGAGGCAGGCGCGCAGCGTCGCGACGGTCGAGCCCTTGCCGTTGGTGCCGGCGACGTGCACCGCCGGCGGCAGCCTGTCCTGCGGATTGCCGAGCACGGTCAGCAACCGCTCGATGCGGCCCAAGGATAGGTCGATCTTTTTCGGGTGCAGCTGCATCAGGCGCGCCAGCACCCGATCACTGCCGACCATTATCTTACTCCGCTGCTTTGGACGTGGGGACGGCCGGCAAAACGGCCTCGCCGCGCACCGGCTCGCGCAGCAATGACAGAATGCGCGCCAACGTCATGTGCAGTTCGCTGCGCGGCACGACCTGATCGATCATGCCGTGCTCGTGCAGGTATTCGGCGCGCTGAAATCCTTCCGGCAATTTCTCGCGGATCGTCTCCTCGATGACCCGGGCGCCGGCAAAGCCGATGATCGCGTCGGGTTCGGCCAGGGTGATATCGCCGATCATCGCCAGCGAAGCGGAAACGCCGCCGGTCGTCGGATCGGTCAGCACGACGATGTAGGGCAGACCGGCCTCCTTGACCAGGTCGGCGGCGAGGATCGTGCGCGGCATCTGCATCAACGACAGGATACCCTCCTGCATGCGCGCGCCGCCCGAGGCCGGCACGACGATCAGCGCCGCCTCGCGCTCGACGGCGCGGCGCGCGGCCGCGACCATCGCCTCGCCGACCGCGATCCCCATCGACCCGCCCATAAAGGCAAAATCGAACGCCAGGACGATCGCGGCATTGCCGCCGATCCGGCCTTGCGCGAGCGCCACCGCATCGCTGTTGGCGCCCAGCGCCGCCTGCCCCTCGCGCAACCGATCGGTGTAGCGCTTGCGGTCACGAAAGCGCAGCGGGTCTTGCGCCACCTTCGGCGTCTCGATCTTCTCGAAAACCGCATCGTCGAACAGGATCTTGAAGCGCGCCTCGCTGCCGATCCGGAAATGGTGGCCGCAATGGCGGCACACTTCGAGATTGGCCGCCAGCTCGCGGTGGAACAGCATCTGCTCGCAAGACGGGCATTTGCGCCACAGATTGTCCGGCACGTCCTTGCGCGTCAGCGCCCGGATCTTCGGCAGCACGTAATTGGTCAGCCAGTTCATGCGGCGGCAATGATAGCGGTCCCGTACCGGAGCGCGAAGTGCGCCTTCGGGCGCATGCGGCGGTGTGGCCGGTGCGTCACGGCCGTCTTTTCCTGAATTTATGCGGCGTCCGTTACGGCAATCAAGCGATTGAAAACGCAGGCTTTTGGCGGCCGTCCGGCGATCCGGAACAGCGAAATAACAGCGGTGGAACAGCGAGGGTATCAGTGGGATAATAGCAAAATATCAGAGACGGAGTTGCAACATATCAGCGATCAAATGCAACGCACACGGCCGGGCCGAGTATGCCATCGTAATCGCCCGATCAAAAATTTTGCGGGTCGGGTTGAACGTCCGCCATTTCGCATTAAATAATCGAGTCAGTATCGCGGCATCGGTCCGTATCCCTAGGCCGGGGGGCAACATCAATCCGGATTGCCAGCGTGCGCTTCTCATACCATATCAATCCGGATTTGTCAAGTAGAAAATAGATGCGAAATTAGCATTGCGTGCGCATTCGGCGGAATGCGCTGCGCTTTTCCGCACTACGGGGGTTCGGATCTTGGGAGGGATGACGGGTCCGGCGGTTCTGCATCCCGCTTCAGGACTCGCTCGATGCAGGCCCACACTTCTCCGGAATCCACGAAATCGCCATTCTCCGCCGCAGCGAGGCCAAGCCCCACCGCTTCTGCAAAACGGGGTGATTCACCGATCATCCAGCGCCGCTCCGCCGCGCGGCGCGGACGCCGGCGGCGAGGGCGCGAATGTCGGTGAGGACCGCATCGACGAGGCCGGGTTTGGCCGTGCCGTCGGGATTGAGATTGAAGGCGAGGCGATCGACGATGACCGTGCCGATGGCGGCGGCGTCCGCGGCCTTGGCAACTTCGGCGGCCTGCTCCGGATTCTTGATGCCGAAACCGACCGCGATCGGCAGCTGGGTGAAGCGGCGCAAACGGTCGACCGCCACGCGCACGCTCGCGGCATCGGCCGAGCGGGTGCCGGTGATGCCGGTGATCGCGACGTAATAGATGAACCCGCTCGCATGCCCGGTGATCGCCGGCAGACGCGCTTCGTCGCTGGTCGGGGTGGCGAGCCGCACGATGTCGAGCCCGGCGGCGCGCGCGGGGCCGCCGAGTTCTTCGTCTTCCTCGGGCGGCAGATCGACGATGATCGCGCCATCGACTCCGGCGGCCACCGCATCGCGCGCGAACGCCTCGGCGCCGTAGCGATAGATCGGGTTGTAATAGCCCATCAGCACATAGGGGGTATCCGGGTCGGCTTCGCGCAGCCGGCGCACCATCGCCAGGGTGCTGCGCAATGTGGTGCCGGCCTTCAGCGCGCGCTGCCCGGCGGCCTGGATCGACGGGCCGTCGGCCATCGGATCGGAGAACGGCATGCCGATCTCGACAAGATCGGCGCCGGCCGCGGCGAGGCCCGAGAACAATGCGAAGGAGGTCTCCGGGTCGGGGTCGCCGGCGATTAGGTAGATCACCAGGCCAGCGCGTCCCTCCTGTTTCAGCTGCGCGAAACGGCGTTCGATGCGGCTCACGGTAAGCCCCCGAGGCCGGCGTCGGCTCCTCCCCCGCAAGCGGGGGAGGTGGCGAGCGCAGCGAGCCGGAGGGGGCTATAGGGGCGCGATGCTGTATACCCCCTCCACCATGCTTCGCATGGTCCCCCTCCCCCGCTTCGCAGGGGAGGAGCAATACGTCTTGTCTCGACCGTCACAGCATCACGCCGAGGTGGTCGGCGACGGCGAAGATGTCCTTGTCGCCGCGGCCGCACATGTTCATGACGAGCAGATGGTTGCGCGGCAGGGTCGGCGCGATCTTCGCAACATGGGCCAGCGCATGCGCCGGCTCCAGCGCCGGAATGATGCCCTCCTGCCGGCTGCACAGCTGAAACGCGTCGAGCGCCTCGCGATCGGTGATCGAGACGTATTGCACGCGGTCGAGATCATGCAGCCAGGCGTGCTCCGGCCCGATGCCGGGATAATCGAGCCCGGCCGAGATCGAATGCGCGTCGTGGATCTGCCCGTCATCATCCTGCAGCAGGTAGGTGCGGTTGCCGTGCAGGACGCCGGGCTGGCCGCCGTTCAGCGAGGCCGCGTGCAGCCCGGTCTCGATGCCGTGACCGCCGGCCTCGACCCCGATCATCGCCACCGACGGGTCGTCGAGAAACGGATGGAACAGCCCCATCGCATTCGAGCCGCCGCCGATGCAGGCGACCAGCGTATCGGGCAACCGGCCCTCCGCCCGCATCAGCTGCTCGCGCGTCTCGCGGCCGATGATCGATTGGAAATCGCGCACCATCGCCGGATAGGGGTGCGGCCCGGCCACGGTGCCGATCACGTAAAAGGTGTCGTCGACATGCGCGACCCAGTCGCGCAACGCCTCGTTCATGGCATCCTTGAGAGTCGCGGTGCCGGAATGCACCGGCACCACTTCGGCGCCGAGGAGCTTCATGCGGAAGACGTTGGGCTTTTGCCGCTCGATGTCGGTGTGGCCCATATAGACGATGCATTGCAGGTCGAAGAGGGCGCAGGCCGTCGCGGTGGCGACGCCGTGCTGGCCGGCGCCGGTCTCGGCGATGATACGGCGCTTGCCCATGCGCCGCGCCAGCAAGACCTGTCCGAGCACATTGTTGATCTTGTGCGCGCCCGTGTGATTCAGCTCGTCGCGCTTGAAGTAGATTTTCGCGCCGCCGAAATGGCGGGTCAGCCGCTCGGCGAAATACAGCGGGCTCGGCCGGCCGACATAATGGTCGAGATAGTAGGCGAGCTCGGCGTGGAAATTCGGGTCGTCCTTGGCCGCGTTGTAGGCCTGCTCGACGGCCAGGATCAGCGGCATCAGCGTCTCGGCGACATAGCGCCCGCCGTAAAGGCCGAAATGGCCGCGCGCATCCGGCCCGCCGCGATAGGTGTTCGGTGTCTGCATCACATGTCCTCGTGAGAGGGAAAATGCACCACGAAGGCGCGAAGGGCACGAAGGAAATCGGACCGCCGGCCTCCGGCCGGCATGCCGGCGAGACGCCGGCGGTCCAATCCAGTCCGTGCCTCCGTGGTGAATTAAAGGCTTCGGGCGACGGCAAGGAATTCGCGGATCTTGTCGGGGTCCTTGTCGCCGGGGCGGCGCTCGACGCCGGAGGAGACATCGACGGCAGTTGCGCCGGAGATCCGCACCGCCTCGGGTAATAGCGCGGCGGTCAGACCGCCCGACAACATCCACGGCAGCCGCCAATCGCGGTCCGCGATCAGTCGCCAGTCGAAAGCGAGCCCATTGCCGCCGGGCAGCGCATCGGGCCGGGCCGGCGGCTTCGCGTCGAAAAGCAGCATGTCCGCGGTGTTTTCGTACCGTGAGGCCACGAGCACATCGTCGGCGCTCGCGATCGAAATTGCCTTCATCACCGCACCGCCGAAGCGTGTCTTCACTTCGGCGACCCGCTCCGGGCTTTCGTGCCCGTGGAACTGCAGGATGTCGAGCGGGGCGACATCGAGCACGGCGGCAATCGCGGCATCATCGGCATCGACGAACATGCCGACCCGCTGCACGCCGGAGGGTACTGCGGCGCAAAGCTGGGCGGCGCGCACAGGGCTCACCGCGCGCGGGCTCGGCGGATAGAACACAAAGCCGAGATAGGCGGCGCCGCCCTCGATCGCCGCGGCGACGCCCGCCTCGCTCGACAAGCCGCAGATTTTCGCCCGGACGCTCATGTGTCAAATATAGGGCGCCCTAGGCAAATTCGCTGCCCCGCCGCAACTTGGACAGCCATTGGCTGTATCAGCAACATGCGTCCTTCGACACGCGCCGCGGCTTGGCCGCGGCGCTGCTCAGGATGAGGTCTCTTTGTTGATGGCATAAAGAACTGCCTCATCCTCAGCGCGAGCGCAGCGAGCAGTCGACGGACGCAGCCGTACCCATCTGGCCTTGCAACTCGATTCATATCCTCTCAGGGCGAGCCGCGCGCGGCGGTGCGGGCCGGTGTACGCCCCTCCGGCCCGACGAGCTGGGCCTGCGTGGCTCGGAGCTCGCTTTCGAGAGAGGCGATGCGGCGGGCGTGCCGGCGCGCCTCGCGGCGGCAGCGGCTGCCGGCGATCCACGCCGCGAATTCGCCGATCAGAAATCCGATGGCCAGCGTCGCCAGCACCGCGACATAAAGCGGGAGCTCGACCAGAAAGGGCACCGGCCACAGGCCGAGCGCTACTGTCGCTCGGTTCGACACTGCGAACAACGCCAACACGAACGCGACGATCAGCACAAAAAACCAGAACAGGATTTTCATCGAGCGGTCTGCGCCCGAGGTGTCAGTACGTCATTCCGGGATCGGCCGAAGGCTGAGGCCCGGAATCCACGAACACCGGTCTCTGGCTCGCCGCTGGGCGGCGCCCCGGAATGACGGATGAGGCTGCTCAGCGTTAGGATTAATCGTCAGTGTGCGCGCGCCGGCAGGTTCAGCCGATCGCGCAATTGCTTGCCGGTCTTAAAAAACGGCACGTGTTTTTCGGCAACCTCGACGCTGTCGCCGGTGCGCGGGTTGCGGCCCACCCGCGCGTCGCGGCGCTTGACCGAGAAGGCGCCGAAGCCGCGCAACTCGACACGGTCGCCGCGCGCCAGGGCCGCGGCGATCTCATCGAAGATCGCGGTCACAATGACCTCGACGTCGCGCTGGTAGAGGTGCGGATTTGCCTCGGCAAGCCGCTGCACGAGCTCCGATTTGGTCATAGCCGCACCCGGTTACCGATGAACAGGCGAATACGGTGCCAAACCCATCCGCCAGCGTCAAGGCGACGACTGGCCCAATGAAGGTGGACAGTGCAGCGGCAAGCCCCACCACGCGCTAACGCGCGCTTCCCTCCCCCCGCAAGCGGCGGAGGGTTGGGGCGGGGGCTGCGGCTGGGCGTGTGCCGAGCTATTCCTTGTCTTCGGTCTTTTCTTCGGTCTCGCCCTGGCGGCGGCGGATCGCGGCGCCGAGGATGTCGCCGAGGCTGGCGCCGGATTCGGCGGAGCCGAATTCCTGCATCGCCCGCTTTTCCTCATCGACCTCGCGCGCCTTGATCGACAGCGTGACGCGCCGGGTCGAGCGGTCGATCGTCGTGATCTTGGCATCGATGCGCTCGCCGACCGCGAAGCGATCGGGTCGCTGCTCGCTGCGGTCGCGCGACAGTTCGGATTTGCGAATGAAGCCGGGCATGCCGTCGGCCAGAGTCACTTCGAGGCCGCCGTCCTGGACCCCGCTGATCGTCGCGGTCACGACATCGCCCTTCTTGACGCTGGCGACACCCGCCTCGAACGGATCGGCTTCGAGCTGCTTGATGCCGAGGCTGATGCGCTCCTTCTCGACATCGACGTCGAGCACCTTGACCCTGACCATCTGGCCCTTGCGGTAATCGTGCACCGCCTCTTCGCCGGCGCGGCTCCAATCGATGTCGGAGAGATGCACCATGCCGTCGATATCGCCGGGCAGGCCGATGAACAGCCCGAATTCGGTGATATTGCGGACCTCGCCCTCGACCGTGCTGCCGACCGGGTGCTCCTCGGTAAAGGCTTCCCACGGGTTCGGCATCACCTGCTTCAGGCCGAGGCTGATGCGCCGCTTCTGCGGGTCGACATCGAGCACCATCACCTCGACCTCCTGGCTGGTCGAAACGATCTTGCCCGGGTGCACGTTCTTCTTGGTCCAGCTCATCTCGGAGACGTGGACCAGCCCCTCGACGCCGGGTTCCAATTCGACAAACGCGCCGTAGTCGGTGATGTTGGTGACGCGGCCCTTGAACTTGGCGCCGGACGGGTATTTGAGCTCGACGCCTTCCCACGGATCGGCTTCGAGCTGCTTCATGCCGAGCGAGATGCGCTGCGTCTCAGGGTTGAAGCGGATCACCTGCACCTTGACGCTCTGGCCGATATGTAGCGCCTCGGAGGGATGATTGATGCGCCGCCACGCGATATCGGTGACATGCAGTAGACCATCGACCCCGCCGAGATCGACGAAGGCGCCGTAATCGGTGATGTTCTTGACGACGCCGTTCAGGATCTGACCTTCCTTCAGGCTGGCGACCAGCTCGGAGCGCTGCTCGGCGCGGCTTTCCTCGAGCACGGCGCGGCGCGATACGACGATGTTGCCGCGCGAACGGTCCATCTTGAGGATCTGGAACGGTTGCGGCGAGCCCAATAGTGGACCGATGTCGCGCACCGGGCGGATATCGACCTGGCTGCCCGGCAGGAACGCGACGGCGCCGTTGAGATCGACGGTAAACCCGCCCTTCACCCGGCCGAAAATCACGCCGGTCACCCGCTCATTGCCCTGGAAGTTCTTTTCGAGCAGGGTCCAGGCCTCTTCGCGCCGCGCCTTCTCGCGCGACAATGAGGCTTCGCCGTTCTTGTCTTCCATGCGTTCGAGAAAGACCTCGACGGTGTCGCCGACATGGATCTCGGGCTCGCTGCCGCCGACGGAGAATTCCTTGAGCGGGACGCGGCCCTCGGATTTGAGGCCGACATCGATCAGCGCGGCATCATTTTCGATGCTGATGACGCGGCCCTTGATGACCGTGCCTTCGAGACTGTTGGCGACGCCCATCGATTCATCGAGCAGCGAAGCGAAGCTCTCCTTGTGGGCGAGATCGGCGGTTTGGGTTGCGACGGCCATTCGTTCTCCTCGATCCCGGTTTGTGAGCGCGGCCCCGCCGGGATCGCAGCGGGGGCGGGCAGCCATCATCCTCGGGCGCGGCTGCATCAACCCGGTCCGGCAGGAAAGAAGAGACACCTGGGCTGATCAGCCGGAGCTCATGCCATGGGCGGCGAGCGCGCGCGCAATAATCTCGGAGGCCTGCTCGAATGCCTGATCGGCATCGAGCCCGCTCGTGTCTATCGTGACGGCATCGGGGGCTGCCGCGAGGGGAGCGACCCGACGCTCGCTGTCGCGCGCGTCGCGTTCCTTCATGTCCTGCAGGACATCGCCGTATATAACCGTCGCCCCGCGCTGCCGCAACTCCCGGAGCCGCCGTTCGGCGCGGATCTCGGCGCTGGCTGTCACAAACAGCTTGACCATCGCATCGGGGCACACCGCGGTCTCGATGTCGCGGCCGTCGAGAACCGCGCCACGCGGTTTAGGTCCCTTTGAGGGTGATGACGGATCGGCCGCAAACTGCCGCTGCCGATCGAGCAATGCCGCCCGGACCGCCGGGATCGCGGCGACGATCGAGGAGGCTTGGGCAACCTCCTCGGTCAGCAGGTCCGGATCGTCCAGGCGCGCCATATCGACCCGCCGGGCCGCGGCTGTCGCCGCGACCTTGTCGGCCGGATCGGCGCCCGCCGCGAGCACAATCGAGGCGGTGGCGCGGTAAAGCTTGCCGGTATCGAGATGAGCCAGCCGGAAACGTTCGGCGAGGCGGCGCGCCAGGGTGCCCTTGCCCGAGGCCGCCGGCCCGTCGATCGCGACGATAAAGGGCCGGGCACCGCGGATGCTAGTTCGCCCAGCTGATCGGCGCGTAATGGCCGTTCTTCCCCGAATTGTCCCAGCGCATGCCGTGATCGGCAAAGGTGCTGCCGGGGTTGCCGACCGCAAGGGCGAGCCGGTCCGGCGCGGCGGGATGGCCGAGGTTCGCCCAGATTTCGCCGCTCGGATGCATCGTCGGGATCGGCGCGACCGCCATCTGCATGATGCCGGGTATCTCGACCGAGCGGCTCTTGCCTTCGATGGCATAGCGGATCGGTGTCTTCTTAACCCCAAGCTGTCGGGTGATCAGCGGCGCGAAAGCTGCCATCGGGCCGCCCTCGGCACCGGTGAAGATCGTCCCGAGCGCCGTGGTTTGTTGGTCGTTTGCACGCTCGTCGATATAGGCCGCGACCGCCAGGTTGCCGTCGGCCATCGGACCCGGTGAGTGGACCGCCAGCGCTACATTCAACCCGTCGAGCGAGACGTCGCCGTAGCGTCCGCTGTCAATGTGGAAGGCAAGCACGACCGCGCAGTCCCCCTGGCTCGGCCGCGAGGTCAGCGGTGCAGCCGGCGATGCAAGGCAGGGGCAGACGACATTGCAGTTGCAGTTCTCAAAATAATCGCCGGTCAGTTGCCATTGCGTCGGCATCGCCGCCTCCCCTGCTGAAGTCCCGCTCGCGCATCCGCGTCCCGGCGACACGATCAACCGGGCAACGGATTCGATCAACCCTCCTGGCAACCCTCCTGGGTAAATTGCGCACCGAGCCGGCTCATCAATGGCACGAAATCGGGAAAGCTCGTGGCGATCGGCCGGCTATCGTCGATTGCGACCGGCTGGTTGGCGGCGAGGCCCAAAACCAGGAAAGCCATCGCGATGCGGTGGTCGAGCTGGGTGGCGACCCGCGCGCCGCCCGCCGGGAAATTGCCGGAACCCTCGACGATCAGGTCATCACCCTGGACATCGACGCGCACGCCACAAGCGGCGAGGCCGGTCGCGATCGCGGCGAGGCGGTCGCTTTCCTTGACCCGCAATTCGGCGAGGCCGCGCATCACCGTGCGGCCCTTCGCGCAAGCGGCGGCGACCGCGAGGATCGGATATTCATCGATCATCGACGGCGCGCGTTCCGGCGGGATGTCGGCGCCCTTGAGCGAACCGGCGCGCACGTGGAGATCGGCGACCGGCTCGCCACCCTCGGTGCGCTGTTTCTGCAATGTGATGTCGGCGCCCATTTCGCGCAGGCTGGCGATCAGCCCGGCGCGCGTCGGGTTGAGCCCGACATTGGCGATCGTCACGTCGGAGCCCGGCACGATCAGCGCGGCGACCAGCGGAAATGCCGCCGAGGATGGATCGCCCGGCACTGTGATCGGCGCGGCGATCAGCTCCGGATAGCCTTCGACCGTGATGCGGCGCCCGCCATCCGAGTCGGGGTCGATCCGCACCCGGGCGCCGAAATGGCCGAGCATGCGCTCGGTATGGTCACGCGTCGGCTGCGGCTCGATGACCGTGGTCTCGCCCGGCGTGTTGAGCCCGGCGAGCAGCACCGCCGATTTGACCTGCGCCGACGGCACTGGCAGGCGATAAATCTGCGGCACAGGATCGGCCGCCCCGGTCACCGCGAGCGGCAGCCGCCCGCCCTCGCGGCACAGGAAATGCGCGCCAAAACGCGACAGCGGGTCGATCACGCGGCGCATCGGCCGGCTGCGCAGCGATGCATCGCCGCTCACGAAGGCGGTGAAAGGATGAGTCGCGAGGATCCCGAGCAGCAGCCGCGCCGCGGTTCCGGAATTGCCAAGATCGATGACGTTGGCCGGTTCGGCGAGGCCGCCCAGCCCGACCCCGTCAACCTGCCAATGGCCGTCTGCCTGGCGCGTGATATCGGCGCCCATCGCGCGCAACGCCGCGGCGGTCGCCAACACATCCTCGCCCTCCAACAGACCGCGGATCTCGGTGCGGCCGACCGCGAGCGCGCCGAGCATCAGCGCGCGGTGCGAAATCGATTTGTCGCCGGGCACCGTAATCGCGCCGGACAGCGGCGCGGCGGGACGCGCCGCGGCGAGCGGCATCGCAGAGCGCAGGACAGCATCGTCAGGCATACGCGTGCCTCGGAGATCAAAACTCTTGCCGCCGCGGACGGTTCGGCCCATATGCCGCAGCCGAATGCCGCGCCGTCTTGTCTTTGCTTTTGACAGGCGGCGGCGCCTGTGGCAATGGCGCGCGCCATGCGATCGAATTACATCTGAGTTGAAGGAGCCGCCGTGGCGAAACCGGAATGGGGCACCAAGCGCATCTGCCCGAGTTGCGGGACGCGCTACTACGATTTGATGCGCGACCCGATCGTCTGCCCAAAATGCGCGACGCCGTTCGATCCCGAAGCGTTTCTGAAATCGCGCCGAACACGGCCCGCCGCACCGGTCGAGAAGGAGCTGGAGCCGGTCGGCGCCGAGGAGATCGATGCCGATCTGGAAACCGAGGAGGTCGAGACGGCCGATGAAGAGGCCGAGGAGGGCGTGCCGCTCGAGGAGAACGAGGAAGAGGAGGAGCTGATCGAGGACGCCTCCGAACTCGGCGAGGACGAGGACGACATGGCCGAAGTCATCGACAATGTCGAAGAGGAGGAACCCTGATCGGCCGCGCCGCGGAGACGATTTTCCGCTTGCTGCGGCGCTCCGCCGTTCCTAATTTTTCAGCCGCCCGGCACCTAGGCCGGTAAGGAGATTCCGCGAGGAGATTTATGGGGCCATAGCTCAGCTGGGAGAGCGCTACAATGGCATTGTAGAGGGTCACCGGTTCGATCCCGGTTGGCTCCACCATTCAGACGAAGGGCTTAGCCGCAACGGCTAAGCCCTTTTTCAATGCTGTTTGAGCGCGCAGTCAGGGATTAATCAGCCTCACCGGAGACATGGCGGCCGGCAGCGTGAGGGTTTGCGCGGACAAGCCGCTAGCTGAGCGCGAGGCGGCGCATGAGGAATTGGACTGCGCGGTAAGGACGGCTGAGGCGGGCGTTTATTCGGCCGTTGCGCGGATCGGCGCGCTGCAGGGTGTCGCTGTTGGATAGCGCGGGCGCTTGTTGCGATCCCTCTCGGTGCTGCGCGACGTCCTGGCCCTGTTGCGGCAGCGGCAGGGCTCCTTTGTCGGACAGAACGACGCGCCGAATCTCGTTCAAATCCGCCGGATCCATGTCGATTGCGCTGTCGTCGCCGCCAATGACCGCCGCCCAGAAATCCGGGTCCTTGCGGTCGTATACGATGGCCGGGATGGGTCTGAGGCTGACTTCGTTCAGCAGCACTCCACCCCCTGGATACCTGACCCCACCGCTGATCTGATATTCGAGGTTCTTTGGCGGCTTGAAAAGCGTTCCCCTGAACAAAGCCCTGGCGATCAGATAGCGGAGCACCAAATCCGCAGCCGCCTTTGTCTTGTCCGTGCCGATACTCTGCGCCATGCGCGCAAGGCTGGTCGTGCATGGTTAAGAGGGGGTTTACGATCCCGTCACTTTGCTGTGGCCTTTTTGGGTCTGCCTGAACTGAGCGGCGCGAATCCGGGCTTCAGATGCGCCACCCGCCACACGGCCACTCAGTCCGCGAAAGAAGGCGCGGCGGCCAGGCGCGGCAGGGCAAGGCGGATGAAGCGGAACATACAGACCGCGGCAAGACCGAACGGGACCCAACAGAACAGATAGACCATCGTCACCGCATGCCCGACCGCCTGAGGCTCGGTCGCTGCTCCGAGCCCGGCGGTGCTGGCGACGACCCCGGCAATCGCCGCACCAAAGGCGGTGCCGAGCGAGCGGACCGAGGTCAGCGCCGAAGCCAGGCTGCGCTGCTCGCCGATTGCGGCGCTCGCCATCGTGCGGGCCACCAGATGCACGTTGTAGATGCCGATGCCGAGGCCCATCAGCAGTGTGCTCGCCGCCAGCAAGACCAATACCGGCTGCACGGCGACGAGCGTCAGGCACACCAGGCCCGCGAAAGCGAGCACCGGACCGGAGGCGAGCGCCAGCCGCTCGCGGGCCCCTGACCAGCCCGAGGCGGCGAAGGTGCCGATCGTCCAGCCGCACGAGATAATGATGCTGAGAAAGTTGACGAACACCGGCGAGACGCCGTGCACGACTTGCAGCAACAGCGGCAGGAACAGGTTGACCGAGGTCTGCGTCATGCCATGCAGCGCCAGGATCCACAGACCCAGCCCGATCGGCGCGTTGAGTGACAGCGCGCGTGCCGGGAACAAATTATTGGCGGCGCGGCGGTCGAGCCGGAAAATGAGGCCGACCACCGCGATCCCGCCGGCAATCAGCAGGAGGCGCAGCGGCAAAGCTTGGACCGGACCGGCCGCGGCGACGCAGCACACCCCGGCGGCCAGCCCCGCCAATCGCAGCAGCGGCGGCGACGGAGGCCGGTGCCGCGCGCTTTCGTCGCCGAGTTGCTCGGGTATTTTCGCGTAAGCGAGAGCGGCAAAGGCCAGCATGAACGGCGCCATCGCCCAGAACGAACCGCGCCACCAATGCATCGCGGCGAACATGCCGCCGACCACCGGTCCGCTCAGGTGACAGGCGGTAAACGTGCCTTGCGATATCGCGATAATGCGGGTGCGCAGGCGCGCGCTGTAGAGGCTGGTGATCAGCGCCATGCCGCTGCCGGCGACCGCCGGCCCATCCCTGCACCGTGCGCGCGGCGATCAGGGTGCCGATATCCGGCGCCAGCGCGCATGCCACGGTGCCCAGCGCGAAGATTCCGGCCCCCATCGCGTAGCCGCGCCGCGCACCAAGCCGACCCCACACGATTCCTGTCGACGCGCCGCCGACGATCGAGCCGATCGTGTAGAGCATCGCCGCCCAGGTGTAATAGGCGGCGCCGCCGATATCGGCGACGATCGTCGGCATGATGATCGCGATGACCAGCATCTGGGTCGCGTGCATCGCAATCCCGCCGATCACGAGCGCCGAATAGAGGCCGAGCCCGTCGCGAAAGATCTCGCCCCAATTGCCCTTCTCGATCTCGTGCTCGGCCGGTTTGGCCGGGATATCGCTCATCAGGCCTTTCGATCGGGGCGTCAGATCTTCGACAGCGACAAGGTCGAGGGCGCGAACAAATCTTCGGGAGAAAGCTGGCGGTCGATGATGCCCTGTTCGACTGCGTAGCGGCTGACCGCCGCCAATTCGCGCCGGTTGGCCTTGACGCCGTAGGACCAGAAATCCTCGCCCATCAAGGCGCGGGCGCGCGCCAGTTCCTCGACCGGCCAGGGCAGCGTCGTGAACAGATGCCCGATCGTCTCCAGCTGGCGATAGCAGATCTCCTTGGCTTTCTGATAAGCGACGTAAGTGTTCACCGCCAGCCACGGATGCTTTTCGAGCAGCGAGCGGCGGATGCCGACCACATGCATGATCGGGAACATGCGGGTGCGTTCGAAATATGCCTCTTCCGCCGCGCGATAATCGGGAAAGAGGCGCTGCACCGCCGGATTACACCCGAAGCAGGACGGTGCCAGCGCCGAAATCAAGCCGTCGATCCGGCCCTCATCGAGATGCTGCGCCAGCGTCTCGCCGGCGGGAAGCGGCCGCAGCTCGATTTCCGCCGGCAATGTCAGCGCGACCCGCGCCTCGCGGCCGGGCTGCTCCAGCCCGCCGCTGCGCCACTTCACATCGGCCGCGCGCACGCCGTATTCGTCTTGCAGGATGCCGCGTATCCAGACCGCCGCCGTCATCGCGTACTCCGGGACGCCGATCACCTTGCCGCGCAGATCCTCGGGACGGTCGATGCCGCGATCGGTCCGGATATAGATCGACGAATGGCGAAACAGCCGCGACGGGAACACCGGGATTACGACATACGGGTGCGCCCCCTTCGCGATCAGCGCCATGCTATTGGACAGCGACAATTCGGTGATGTCGAATTCCTGGTAGCGGAAGGCGCGGTGAAACGCCTCCTCAGGGGACATCGCGCAGCAGATCGTCTCGCAACCGGCAATCGGCACCGTGCCATCGAACAGTGCGCGGGTGCGGTCGTAATCGACCCCGGCGACGCTTACCGTCAATTTTACCATGCTCTCTCCCCCGATTATTCGGCGCGCAGGCGCAACACGGCGCGCCCCTCAATGCGCCGGTCGCGCACCCCGGCCAGCGCCTCGCCGGCCCGATCCAGCGGGAACATGATCGCCGGCGCCGGTTTGATGAGCCCGCGATCATAGAAACCAAACAGCTCGGCGTAGCAGGCCTTCAGCTCGGCCGGGCGGCGATAGCGATAATCGGTGATCTGCAGCCCGCTGACCTCGATATTCTTCAACAGCAGATAATTGGTTTTCAGCGTCGGAATGCCGCCGGCGGCGAAGCCGACCACGACCAGCCGGCCACACCAGGCGAGGGCGCGGATTGCCGCGGTGAACACCTCGCCGCCGAGCGGGTCGATGATGATATCGGCGCCGCGCCCGCCGGTCTCGGCGTAAACCTGCTCGCGCAGGCTGTCGCGCAAATTTGCCCGCGACAGATCGATGATCGCGTCGGCGCCGGCCGCCCGTACCGCCGCCGCCCGCTCCGGCCGGGAAACGCCGCCGAGCACGCGCGCACCCATCGCGCGGGCCAGCCGTACCGACGCGTGGCCGACTCCGCCCGAGGCGCCTAGCACCAGCACTGTCTCTCCCTGGGTAAGCCGCGCGCGACTCCGCAATGCAACCCAGGAAGTGTCGTAGACGACCGCGAGCGATGCGGCTTCGGCAAACGACATGCTCGCCGGCAGCAGGTGACACTGCTCGGCAGCGACGGCGACCGCTTCGGCATAACCGCCGGTCTCGGCCATCGCCAGCACCCGGTCGCCGGCGCGCAGATTCGTCACCCCGGGCCCTAGCGCGGCGACGATCCCGGCCGGCCCCTTCCCCGGGATGAAAGGCCGCTGCGGGAGAAACTGGTAGGCGCCGCCGACGACCAGCATGTCGACGTAATTGACCGGCGCCGCATGAATCTCGACCAGCACCTCGCCGGGGCCGGGGACCGGAGCCGCTACGTCGCGGACCCGCAACGCCTCCGGCGGACTGAATTCGTCGACGACGATCGCGTGCATAGCTAGCCTTCCGCTGCTGCCGGCGAGCGGCGATGCACCGGTTGCGGCTGCACCCGGCCCTCGGTCAGCCAGCGCACCAGCTCGCGTTTGACGATCTTGCCGCTGGCCGTCAGCGGCATCTTGGGCAGAACGAGCATGAACTCGGGTATGTCGTATCGCGAGACCCCTACCGCGGCGAGATGCGCCAGGATCGCATTCGGGTCGGGCTGCGCGTTCGCGGCCGGCACGATCGCGAGGCAGACGCGTTCGCCGAGCCGCGGATCGCTCAACGGGATCACTGCCGCCTGCTCGATCATCGGATGGCGCAGCGCCAGCGCCTCGATCGGCGCCGGATAAATGTTATGGCCGCCGCGGATGATCACATCCTTCTTGCGGCCGGTGATCCGCAGATAGCCGGCTTCGTCGAGCTGCCCGAGATCGCCGGTCATGAACCACCCTGCGGCGTTGAACGCAGCCTCGGTTGCCGACTGATCGTCGAAGTAGCCAAGCATCAGGCTCGCGCCGCGACCGCCGATCTCACCGATCTCGCCGGGTGCGGCTTCGATGTCGGGATTGTCCTGCCGCCAGATGCTAATTTCGTAGCCCTCGCAGGCGCGCCCGCACGTCTCGATGATGCGCTCCGGCGGGTCGTCGGGCCGGGTGTATTGGTGCGAGCAGGTCTCGGTCATGCCGTAGCCGGTTTGCGGCGTGACGCCGTGGCGCATCAAATCGGCGATCAGAGCTGCCGGCGCCGCCGCGCCGGAGATGCGAAAGCCGCGCACAGCGCCCAGACGGCGCAGACTGCGAGCCCGCATTTCAGCCAGCAGGTCGAAGGCGTGGGTCGGCACCCCGAACAGAAAGGCGGCGCCGGTTTCCTCAAGCCGATCGACAAGGCTGTCACCGCGCGGCAAATCGTGCAGGACGAGTTCGCCGCCGCCGGTGAGCGCGGTGACCAGTGCGCCGAGGCCGAGATTGTGCGACAGCGGGCTCAGCGTGTAGAGCACCGCGCCGTCGAGCCGCCAGTCGGGCGCCATCATCCGCGCTGTCGCGAGCAGGGTGTTGTCGCTGTGCAGGACGCCCTTCGGCGTTCCGGTCGTGCCGGAGGTGAAGGGCAGGTACATGATCTGGTTTGGATCGGGGCTCGCCGTTACCTCGATCCGATCGCCGGGCAAATCCGCAAACGGCGCCGCGTCGGCTGGGCCGATCCGGTGGGTCCAGCGGAGAAAGTCGCGATCGGCAAGTTCAGCGAAGAGATCATGCCGGTCGGCGTCGGCGCCAAAGCCGGGATCGGCGATCACCGCGGCGGCCCGCATCCGGTCCAGCAGAGCGATGACTTCGCTAGTCGTGTGGTTCCGGTGCAGCGACGGGCAGCACACATAGCCGTTGCGCGAGCAGGCCAAGAGGGCGATCGCGGTCTCGACCCGGCTCGGCAGCCACACCGCGACACGCTGGCCCGGTCGGATCCCATGCCCGGCCAAGGAAGCGGCGAGCCGATCGGCCGCTTCGACCAGCTCCGCGTAAGTGAGGCGGCGGTGACGATCACGCACGGCGAAACTGCGCGGTGCCGACCGGGCATGCCGGGCTGCAACCGCGTAGAGCGTTTCGTCGCCCCAGTAGCCGGCAGCGGTGTAGGCAGCCAGCATCCGCGCGTTCAGCAGTGTCAGCAACGAGCCGTTCATTCTGCGGCGCGGCTCCGCTGGTTTGCGCGAAGCAGCGCCTTGACCCGTTGCGGCGTCGCGGGAAGCTGGGTCACGCCGAGAGGCAAGCCGATCGCATCGTCGATCGCTGCCGCGATCACTGCGCCCACCGGCGTTATGCCGCCTTCGCCGGCGCTTTTGATGCCGAGCGGGTTCAGCGGGCTGGGGGCGTCTTCGGTGAGCAAGACATCGATTGGCGGGATTTCCCGCACCGTCGGCATCAGGTAGTCGGCAAAGGTGACGGAGAGTGGCTCGCCGCGTTCGTCGTAGCGGAATTCTTCGTAAAGCGCACCGCCGAGCCCCTGTGCGACGCCGCCGACCAGCTGCCCCTCGACCAGCATCGGATTGATGGCGCGCCCGATATCGTAAGCGATGAGATAGCGCTCGACGGTCACCGCGCCGGTATCGCGATCGACGCGTACCACGGCGATCTGGACGCCGTACGGATAGGTCATGTGCGAGGCGCGAAACCAGCCTTCCGCATCGAGCCCGGGATCGCGATCGCCGAGAGTCGGCGAGTCTGGGGCGAGGTGTCGTGCGACCTCGCCGAGGGTGATCGAGGGACCGCCGGGCCGATCGCGATACCCGACCACGCCATCGACGATGTCGAGCTCGTCAGGCGCGGCCTGCAGCAGCGCGGCGGCCATCTCCAGCGCCTTGGCGCGCAATTTCAGCGTCGCGGCATGGGTCGCGCCGCCGGTCATAACCGAAGCGCGGGAGGCATGCGCGCCGATGCCGTAGGCTATGCGATCGGTCTGGCCGTAGACGACCCGCACGCGGCGGTAATCGACCCCGAGCGTGTCGGCGCAGATTTGCGCCATGGCCGTCGCGAAGCCCTGCCCGACATTCGAGCCGCCGGTCACCAGTTCCACCGCCCCGGTCGTGTCAACGCTGACGCGCGTGCCGTCGGCGGGGCCGAGCCCGCCCTTATCGACAAAGATCGCGAGCCCGGCGCCGACCAATTCGCCGGCATCGCGCCGGCGGCGCAAGTCGTGCTGCAATGCGCCCCAGCCAATCCGCGCCAATGCCTTGTCGAGCAGCAATTCGTAGTCGCCGGAATCGTAGACGATTTCGGTGCCCAAGGCGCTGAGCGGCCGGCTGAACGGCATCTCGGTGCGGGTGATCAGATTGCGCCGGCGGATCTCGATGCGGTCGAGGCCAAGCCGGTCGGCCACCGCGTCCAGCAGCCGCTCGCGGACAAAGCTGCCCTCGTACCGGCCGGGCGCGCGATAGGTCGCCGCGGGGGTCTTGTTGGTCAGGCGGAAATGGCCGACGGCGCGATAGGCCGGAATGCGGTAGGGCCCCGGCAGCATGCTGATCGTCATCTCAAGAACACGGGCGCCGTGCGTGCGCACATAGGCGCCCTGATCGAGATAAAACTCGTCCTCCAATGCGAGGACCCGGCCCTCGGCGTCAACGGCGACCTGGGCATGGTGGCGCTGCTGGCGCGAATGGTTCGCTGCCATCAGGTTCTCTCGCCGGTCTTCGATCCATTTGACCGGCCGCTCCAGCCGCATGGCCGCCAGGCAGACGAGGAAATCCTCGGGATAAAGCTCGCCGCGGATGCCGAAACCACCGCCGGTATTGCCTTCCTTCAGCACGACGCTCGCCGCACTCCGGGCGAACATGCGCATCAGGCTGTCGCGGTTGCGGTGTGGGACCTTGGCCGCACCGTAGAGCTCCAGCACATCGCGGGAGGTGTCGTAACGCGCCAGGGCGCCGCGGGTTTCCAGCGGCACGCCGCTGTGCCGGCCGATGTCGAGGTCGAGCGCGATGATGACATGCGCCGCGGCAAACGCGGCATCGACATCGCCGTACCCTTCCCGCATCACCAGCGCTTCGGTCGTGAGGCCCGAGGCAAAGCCGCTCGGCGCCGCTTCGGCGTCCAGCACCGGCGGCAGCTCTTCGGCCTCGATCGCGACGAGGTCGGCGGCATCTTCCGCCAGATACGCGTCGGTCGCGAACACCGCCGCCACCGGCTCGCCGACGTAGCGCAGCTTGTCTCGCGCCAGAAGCGGCTGGCGATAGGGGCGCAGCGCCTCGTTCGCGGGGTCGCGAAAATCGATCGGCGGCAGATCAGCAATTTCGGCGGCAGTCCATACCGAGACCACACCCGGTGCCGCCAGCGCCGCTGCGGTGTCAACCGCGCGCAGCAGCGCATGCGCATAGGGGGAACGCACCATCCGCATATTGAGCTGATGCGGGAAGGCGATATCGCCGACGAATTGTCCCTGTCCGCGCACCAGCGGCCGATCCTCGAGCCGCGGCACCGACCGGCCGAGAACCCGCCCCGCGGATACCTTCGGATCGGTGCTCATACCGTTCCTCCGCGCAATTCGGCGATCGCCGCGCGCACCGCCGCAACAATGTTCTGGTAGCCCGTGCAGCGGCACAGATTGGACGAGAGCACCTCGCGCAATTCATCGTCGGAAATATCGGGCTCGTGCTCCAAGACCCCGACCGCGAGCATCAGGAAACCCGGGGTGCAGAAACCGCATTGCACGCCATGGTGCGCGATGAAGGCGCGTTGCATGGGATGCAGCGCATCACCCGTCGCCAGCCCCTCGATGGTGCGGATCGTGGCGCCTTGCGCCTGCACCGCAAAGATCAGGCAGGCACGCACCGGCTGGCCATCCAGCAGCACCGTGCAGGCGCCGCACACCCCATGCTCGCACCCCATATGCGTGCCGGTCAGGCCGCATTCCTCGCGGATCGCGTCGAGCAGAATGCGGCGCGGCTCCAGGCGCAGCGGGTAGTCCCGGCCATTGATGCTTAGCGTAACGTCGACGGGTCCACTCATCTCTGCGTTCCCCGGGGCGGGCAGGCGCGCATCAGCGCGCGGTAGACCATCGCATGCGTCAACTCGCGGCGGTATTGCGCGTCGGTCTGCGGGTCTTCGAGCGGCTCGATGGCTGCCGCAGCCGCGGCGGCCGCCGCTTGGAATACCTCCGGGCTCGGCACCTCTCCTTGAAGGATCTCCTCGGCGACGGCAACGCGGCGTGGCGCGGCTTCGACGCCGCCAATCCCGATACGGGGAGCCGCGATGACCCCGTCTTCGAGGTGCAGCACCGCTAGCGCCATGGCCAGCGCGTAGTCGCCGGCACGGCGGCTGAATTCCGCAAACCCGAAGCAGGTGTCGTTTGAGAGAAGCGGAAGGCGCGCTTCACCGAGCAGCTCTTCGGGCCCGAGCGCGGTCTCCATGGCGCCGCGGAAGAAGTCACGCGCCGCGATGATCCGCTCGCCGCCGGTGCTGACGGCGACCAGCTCAGCGTCCAGCGTCGCGGCGACGGCGCACCATTCCGCTGCCGGATCGGCATGCGCAAGACTGCCGCAAAAGGTGCCGCGCGAGCGGATCGGGTAATGTGCGATGTGCCGCACAACAGAGCTCAGCAGTACCCCGAGCGGACCTTCGGCGGCCGGACGGTGGAAGTCGGCATGACGCACCCGCGCGCCGATGCACAGTTTGCCGTTTCGCACTGCCAGCTCGTCGAGCGCGGCGACGGTGGTGATGTCAATCAGGTGCGCCGGGCGCGCCAGACGGAACGCCATCATCGGCACCAGGCTTTGGCCGCCCGCCAGCACCCGGCCGTCCTGCGGCGCCAGCTCGGCGAGCAGCCGCACGGCATGATCCAAGCTGGCCGGGCGATGATAGGCGAATGGCGCAGGCTTCACCGACCTCCCTCCAGGATCGTTGCCCGCCAGCGATAACGCGATGGGCAGATGACAACCCCGACTCTACACCAGAGGGGCTGCCAAGCACGCGATCAATGGCGGGGGCGTGGCGGGATTCCGGGAGTAACAGGCGAGGATCCTTCAATCCCCTTGCCGAACACCGCCGGGCGGAAGAAGGTCAGCAACCGCTGACGAGAACCCCCGACCCCTGGAGGAAGCACGTGATGCTCGATCTGATTGTTTCCGGCGGGATCGCGGTCATGCCGGAGGGTGCAGCCGCGGTCGATATCGGGGTTGCCGGCGAGAAGATCGTCGCGATCGGGGCGTCGGGCGCTCTCGGGGCGGCCGGCGCTGCGCAGCGGGTCGTCGATGCCACAGGGCAGATCGTCATACCGGGCGGCGTCGATCCGCATATTCATTGCCTGTCGCCGATCCCGTTTCCCGGCCGCAACGAGGAGATGTTGAGCGCGCCGCCCGATCAGGTGAGCCGCGCGGCGTTGTACGGCGGCACGACGACGATGCTCGATTTTGTCGATTGCCCGCCGGAGATCGGACTCCAGCAATCTATCGAGGCGCGGCGGCGCCAGTGGGCCGGGGCCTGCTATTGCGATTACGGACTGCACCTGCTGGTGCGCGGCAAGCCGCCGCTCGAACATCTCGGCGTGCTGCCCGAGGCGATCCAGGCCGGCTACGCCTCAGTCAAGATGTTCACCACCAATATTCGCCCGAACCGCCAGGGGCGGATGGTGCAGTTCGGCGATATCTGGGAGGTGTTGAAGATCGTCGCGAAGCAGGGCGGCATCGCGGCGATCCACGCCGAAGACAACGACATCGTCATGCACATGTACGAGAAGCTGATCCGCGAGGACCGCGTCGGCTTTGAGAACATGGCCGAGGTGCACAACACCCTGTCGGAAGATCTGTCCTTCAATCGGGTGATCCGGCTTGCGGAGAATGTCGAAGGGGCGGCGCTCTACATGGTGCATGTATCGGCGGCGACCGGTGTCGCCGCGATCGCCCAGTCACGCGCGCGCGGGTTTCCGATGTACGGGGAGACGCTGCACCAGTACCTGCTTTACACGGCCGAAGACTACAAGCGTCCCGGCGGGCAGATGTTCCACACCTACCCTTCGCTGAAATTCGCGAAGGACCAGGCCGCGCTGTGGGCGGCTACCAATCACGGCGCGATCCAGGCGATCGCGACTGACGAGGTGTGCTGCCCGTTGAAGGTGAAATTGCAGGGCAATCGGATCGACGACACGACCGGCGGCAATTCCGGGGTCGAGCCGCGAATGGCCTTGATGTACACGCATATGGTCTCGAAACGCGGCTACAGCCTCGCCGATTTCGTCGGGCTGACCTCGTCCAATGCCGCCAAAATCATGGGGCTTTACCCGCGCAAAGGGGCGCTGGCGATCGGCTCCGATGCCGACATCGTGCTGCTCGATCCGCGAGCCGGGCGGGTGATCCGGAAGGAGGATCTGCACGAGACGGATTACACGCCGTGGGAAGGCCACGAGGTCACGGTTTGGCCGAGCATCACGATCCTGCGTGGCAAGATCGCGGTGGAGGGCGGGCAACTCCTTGCCACCCCGGCGGACGGCCAGTTCCTGCCGCGCAAGATCGGCGACGAGATCCGCGCTCGGCCCGCGGTCTGAGTGACACAGACGAGCAGAGGAATTTGTGAATGAGTGGCGCAGCGCAGTTGCCTGCTGGTGCGGTTTTGGATCAGGGTCGGATTCCGGTGCTCGATATCGGGCCGTTTCTGGCCGGTGATCCCGACGCCGCGGCGCCGCTCGCGCGCGCCGTCGGCCGCACCTGCGAGGACACGGGATTTCTCGTCGTCGCCAATCACGGCGTGCCGCAGCATCTGGTTGACGGCACCTTTGCCGCCGCGGCGCAATTCTTCGCCCGGCCGGAAGCCGACAAGCTCGCGCTCAAGGTCGGCCAATATAATATCGGCTATCTGCCGTTCGGCGCTCAGGTCGTGCGGCATTCGCCGGTCAACAAGAACACCAAGCCGAATTTCAGCGAGAGCTTCTACATCACCCGCGACCGCGCGCCGGACCACCCGGACATCGTCAATAACAAGCCGCTGGTCGGTCTCAACCGGTGGCCTGCCGACATGCCCGAGTTCCGCGCGGCGACGATGGCGTACTACGCCGCGATGGAGGCGATGACGATTCGGCTGGTGCCGGTCGTCGCGATGGCGCTGGGTCTGCCCCCGGACTATTTCGCCGAAGCCTTTGTCGAGCCGAACTGCACGATTAGGCTGATCCACTACCCGCCGCAGCCGAACCCGCAGGACAACGAGTTCGGCTTCGCGCCGCATACCGACAACAATTTCATCACCTTCCTCGCGCAATCCGCGCTGCCCGGCCTCGAGGTGCGCACGGCCGAGGGCGAGTGGATCCGGCCGCCGGCGGTACCGGGGACGTTTGTCGTCAATACCGGGGCGATGCTGGCGCGCTACTCGAACGACCGCTTCCGGGCGACACCGCACCGCGTCATCAACCGCAACGGCGCCTCGCGCTATGCGATCCCGTTCTTTCTCGGGCCGAACCACGATTCGATCGTGGACTGCGTCCCGACCTGTACCGGTCCCGATAACCCGCCGCGTTACGAGCCGACCACCTACGGCGCCTTCACGCAGCGCTTGCTCACCTTGAACTTCGCCCACCGCCGAGCCGGCGGCGACGGAGAATACGCGTGAGCCGTCGGCGCTCAACCGGCGCGGCCGGATGAACGAGGCGCAGATCGGGCGGTCGCTGCGCCGTCTCGAAGATTCGAGGTTTCTGACCGGGCAAGGGCGCTATGTCGATGACATAAACCTGCCCGGGCAGTTGCACGGGATTTTGCTGCGCTCGCCCTACGGACATGCCGCGATAGACGGTATCGACACCGCAGCCGCCGGTGCGATGCCGGGGGTGCGGGGGGTCTTTACTGCTGCCGATCTCGATGCCGACGGCATCGGTCCCCTGCCGTGCATCGCGCAGGTGGCAACAGTCGCGCCGATCATCGTGCCGTTGCGCCGGGCCTTGGCACGCGACCGGGTCCGCCATGTCGGCGACCCCGTGGCGTTCGTTATTGCCGACACCAGCGAGCAGGCGCGTGACGCCGCCGAGCTGATCGCGGTGACGTACCGGCCATTGCCGGCGGTGATCGACGCGACGGCGGCGCTCGCCGCAGGGGCGCCATTACTGTGGGACGAAGCGCCGGGAAATCTGTGCTACCGGTTCGAGCGCGGCGACAAGGCAGCGGTCGAGGCGGCCTTCGCCGCGGCAGCGCATGTCGTCGAGATCGAGTTGGTCAACAACCGACTGGTCGTCGCGCCGATCGAGCCGCGCGCCGCGATCGGGCATTACGATAGCGCCGCCGATCGCTTCGAATTGCTGCTGACCGGCCAGGGCGTGCACAGCTTGCGCCGGCAGCTCGCCGATACGGTGTTTCATATGCCGGCCGACCGCATCACCGTGCACGCGCCCGATGTCGGCGGCGGCTTTGGCGTCAAGAACTTCCTCTATCCCGAATGGGTATTGGTGCTGTGGGCGGCGCGGCGGCTGGGCCGGCCCGTCAAATGGCTCGCCGAGCGCGGCGAGGAGTTCGTCAGCTCGGCGCAAGGCCGCGACAATCTTACGCGCGGGCGCCTGGCGCTCGACCGGGACGGGCGGTTTCTCGCCCTCGATGTCGACACGGTGGCCAATCTCGGCGCTTGTCTCTCGACCAACGGCCCGGGCAGCTCGACCAATTCCCCGGCCAGCGCGATGGGCGGGGTCTACGCGATCCCGGCGGTGTTCATGGCGGTGCGCGGCGCCTTCACCAACACGGTGCCGATCGATGCCTATCGCGGCGCCGGCAAGCCCGAAGCCAATTATCTGATCGAGCGGCTTGTCGATCGCGCAGCGCGCCGTCTGGCACTTGACCCGGTGGCGCTGCGACGGCGCAACCTGATCAGCCATTTCCCATACCGCAGCGGGCTCGGAATCGCGATCGATTGCGGACGATTTGCCGCCAATCTCGACGAGATGGCACGCCGGGTCTTCACTGAAGGCTTTGCGGCTCGGCGCCGCGAGGCAGCGGAGCGCGGCAAGCTGCGCGGGCTTGGCATCGCGTGTTTTCTCGAGACATCGCGCGGCACGCCGGGCGAAAGGGCCGAGATCCGCTTCGCAACAGACGGAAAGGTGGAACTGGTGCTTGGGACCCAGTCGAACGGCCAGGGCCACGAAACCAGCTTTCCGCAGATCGCCGCCGATCTATTGGGACTGCCGATTGCCGCATTCCGCTTTGTCCAGGCCGACACCCGGGAAGTCAAAAGCGGCAACGGGCATGGCGGCGCCCGCTCGATGCATATGGGCGGCACGGCGCTGCACCAGGCGGTGCAAATGGTGCTGTCGAAGGGCCGCGCGATCGCGGCTCATCTGCTGCAGGCCGATGCGGGCGAGGTGAGTTTTCATGACGGACGGTTCACGGTCGGCGGCGAGCGCGGCATCGACCTGTTGGCGCTGGCGGAAGCGGCCCGCGATCCCGCCAATCTACCGGACGGGATGAGCCCCGGGCTCGACGCCGACGCCTACAACGACTCGGATGTCTTCACTTTCCCGAATGGCTGCCATGCCGCCGAAAGCGAGATCGACCCCGAAACCGGCACGGTGACGCTCGAACGCTATGCCGCGATCGATGATTACGGGCGGCTGATCAATCCGATGCTGACGGTGGGCCAAGTCCAGGGCGGGCTCGCCCAAGGCATCGGGCAGGCGCTGCTCGAACACACGGTTTATGACGAGCCATCGGGCCAGCTGCTGAGCGGCTCCTTGATGGATTACGCATTACCGCGCGCGGACGATCTGCCGCCGCTCGACATCACCCTCGCCGAGCTGCCGACCGCGGTGAACCCGCTCGGTGTGAAAGGCGCAGGTCAGGCCGGCTGCATCGCCGCGCCGCAGACCATCATCAACGCGATCCTCGATGCGCTGTCGCCGCTCGGGATCGAGCATATCGATATGCCGGCCACCCCCGAGCGGGTCTGGCGCGCCATCCGAAGCGCGCGTCAGGGCTGATGCTCAGAGCCGATATCGGCACTCGGCGGAAAGCGGCACGGCGTGAAAATCGCGCCGGTTGGTGTCGAGGTTCTCCAGATTAAAGAACAGGCATTCGTCATGGATGAAATGCGGCCCGGCATGCCAGGTCCCGACATGCAGCTTGATCAACCGGTCGCCCGGCACCCGGAACGCGACAATGTCTTCAAGGCGCGGGCGTGCGTCCTCGCTGAAATCGCCCGGCGGTGCCACGCCGATCAGCCATTCCTTGCCGCCGAGCGAGCCCAGGCACTGCGTGACCCGCCGGTGCCGTGCGATCCGGGTGAAGCCGAGCCCGACATGCGGCAGATGCATCAGCCATAGCCGCGGCTCGCCATTGCCCAGAACCAGCTTCGCCTCGCTCGCTGAAGCTTCCGGATCGTAGCCGGTCTCGGCGCCCTGGCCGCCGGTTCGCAGCGGCGCGACGACCTGGCCGTAGGGCGCAAACGCCTCGGCGGTCAGCTCCCTGACATCCAGCATGTGCCGCGGCAGCGTGCCCGGATCGTTCATCACTCGCCCCTCCAATCGATTTGGGACTAGATTTTGCCATACGGCGTCGCCAGTAATCACCTCCGGCGATTCAGCCGGCCGTCAGGGAGAACGTCATGCCCGCAACCACCACTGGCGAAGCCCGCGCCTATCCGCGCCCGCTGCCCAACCCGGAATGGCTCGGCAAGCGCACCGAGGAGATCCTCGAGCCCGGACTGCCGATCGTCGACCCGCATCATCATCTGTGGGATCATCCGGGCAGCCGCTACCTGCTCGACGAGCTGCTGGCCGACGTCAACTCGGGGCACAACATCGTCGCCACGGTCTTCATCCAGTGCGGCTCCGGCTATCGCACCAGCGGTCCCGAGGAGATGCGGCCGGTCGGCGAAAGCGAATTCGTGCGGGCGATCGCCGAGGAGGCCAACCGGCGCGGCGGCAAGACCAAGATTTGCGCCGGCATTGTCAGCTTCGCCGATCTGCGGCTGCCCAACGCCGATGCGGTGCTCGAAGCCCAGATCGAAGCAGCCGGCGGGCGGTTTCGCGGCATCCGCCAGATCGCGGCATATGATCCGGCGATCATCGGCGCCTCATCCTACGTTCCGCCGCCGGGCCTGATGGATGACCCGAACTTTCGCCGCGGCCTCAAGCGGCTGCCAGCGCACGATCTGACTTTCGAGGCGTGGATCTATCACCCGCAGATCAAGGCGTTGACCGCTGTCGCCCGGGAATGTCCCGAGGTGAAGATCGTGCTGAACCATTTCGGCGGGCCGCTCGGGGTCGGTCCCTACAAGCGCGACGAGGTGTTTCCCGGCTGGCGCGCCGATATCAAGGCGCTCTCCGCCTGTCCGAACGTTTATGTGAAGCTCGGCGGCCTCGCGATGATCGTCAACGCCTTCGATTTTCACCTCCTGCCGACGCCGCCCTCATCGCAGCAAATGGCCGATGCCTGGCGGCCCTATGTCGATGCCTGCATCGAGAGTTTCGGCGCCAACCGCTGCATGTTCGAAAGCAACTTTCCGGTCGACAAGGGCGCGTGCAGCTATCCGGTGCTGTTCAACGCGTTCAAACGGCTTGCGAGCGGCGCCTCCGGGTCGGAAAAAGCCGATCTCTTCGCCGGCACCGCGTCGCGCTTCTACCGGCTTGCGAACTGACACACCGAGGCGCTGAAGCCTATCCCGCTCCGACAGAGGAACAAGACCATGACCGATCTGCCGACACATGTAGACATCCACGAGGAAGGCCCGCGCGAAGGGTTTCAGATCGAGCCCGGCCCGATCAGCACTGCGGATAAGATCAAGCTGGTCGAGGCGCTGGCTGAGACCGGGCTGCACCATATACAGGCCGCCTCGTTTGTCAGCCCGCGCATCGTGCCGGGCTGGGCGGATGCCGAAGACGTCGTCGCCGGATTCACCCCGAAGGAAGGCGTCCACTACACCGCCTTGTGGTTCAACGCGAACGGGCTCAACCGCGCCCTGGTGTTCCGCAACAAGCTGACGATCACCGGTTCGATCGCGCTGACTGCCTCGGAAGGGTTCACCCAGAAGAACCTGCACCGCAGCCACGCCGAGAATGTCGAGGCGATGAAGAAGCAGACTGCGCTGCATCTCGAAAACGGCGTCGAGGTACCGCGGATCGGCGTAATGGCGGCGTTCGGCTGCAACTATCAGGGCGACATTGCGCCGGCGCAGGTGATCTCGACCTTGGAGGATGGGCTCGCGATCGCCGAGGAGGCCGGGGCCGACATCAAATATTTCTCGCTCGCCGACACGATGGGCTGGGCAACGCCGCTGCGCATCGAGCGCGTCTTGGGCGAAGTGCGCGGCCGTTGGCCGGACATGCCTATCTCGCTGCATTTACACGATACGCGCGGGCTCGCTGTCGCCAATGCGCATGCCGGGCTCAAGATGGGGGTCACCCAATTCGACTCGACGGTCGGCGGGCTGGGCGGCTGCCCGTTCGCCGGGCAGCCCAAGGCGGCCGGCAACATCTGCACCGAGGAGCTGGTATTGCTCTGCGAGGAAATGGGCATCCATACCGGTGTCGATCTCGACGCGCTGATCGAGGTCGGCCGAATGGCCGAGGAGATCGTCGGGCATCAGCTGCCGGGCGAATTGATCCACGCCGGCAGTCTCGACGCCTTTCGGCGGCGGGCCGCGGCCTGATGTCGGCGACGCCGCTCGCTGGCATAAGAGTCCTGGAGTTCAGCCATACGGTCATGGGCCCGACCGCGGGGCTGGTGTTTGCCGAGCTCGGCGCCGACGTCATCAAGATCGAGCCGGCGCCGAAGGGCGACCATACCCGCGGTCTCGGCGGGTTTGGGGCCGGGTTTTTTGCCGCCTTCAACCGCAACAAGCGCAGCCTGGCGGTGGATCTGAAGCGCCCGGAAGGTCAGGCGGTGATCCATCGGCTAGTCCCGACCGCCGATGTCGTTCTGGAGAATTTCGGCCCCGGCACGATGGAGCGGCTCGGTTGCGGCTACGAGCAGCTGGCCACGCTCAATCCGCGTTTGGTTTACCTGGCGCTGAAAGGCTATCTCGCCGGCCCGTACGAGCATCGGCCGGCGCTCGACGAAGTGGTGCAGTTCCAGACCGGTCTTGCCTTCATGACCGGGCCGCCGGGCCAACCGCTGCGCGCCGGCGCCTCGGTCATCGACATCATGGGTGCGATCTTCGGGGTCGTCGCGGCGCAGGCGGCGCTGCGCGAGCGCGAGGTGACCGGCAAGGGCCAGCGCGTCTCGAGCGCGCTGTTCGAAAGCGCCGCGTTTCTGATGAGCACGCACATGGCCGGCATGACCGCCACCGGGCTCGAAGCGAGACCGATGCCGGCGCGGCGCGGCGCCTGGGCGGTGTACGAGGTGTTCAAGACCGCCGGCGACGGCCAGCTGTTCATCGGCGTCACCAGCGACCAGCAATGGACGCGGTTTGTCGAGGAGTTCGGATTGCAGGATTTGGCCGCCGACCCGCGCCTCGCGACAAATGTCATGCGGTTGGCGGAGCGGGCGTGGCTGATCCCTGCCCTGCAGGAGGTGCTGGCGACGCTGCCGCAGGACGAGGTGGCGCGGCGCTGCGAGCGATGCAATGTGTCGTGGGCGCCGGTCGGCCAGCCGGGCGATCTGTTCACCGATCCGCACCTGCTCGCGACCGGCGGTCTGGTCGATGTATTCATCTCCCGCTTTGGCGGCGGCGACGGCAAGCTCGCCGGGCTGCCGGCCCTGCCGGTCGAGTTCGGCACCGACCGGCAACGCCCCGGTATCCGGCGCCAGCCGCCGCGCATGGGCGAGCACAATGCCGAGGTGTTGGGCGAAGCCGGCTTCACCGCCGCCGAGATCGCGGGTCTCAAGGCAGCTGGGGTGACCGCTGCCCGGATCGAAGCGAGCGGTTGAGCGAAGCCATGGGCGAACACCGGGGCGGCTGTCATTGCGGCAATCTTCGCGTGAGCCTGAATCTGTCGCAGCCGCCCGCGGAGGTGCGGCCGCGCGCCTGCGGCTGCTCGTTTTGCCGCGCCCACAATACGCGCACGGCCAGCGATCCCAACGGATCGGTCGATATTCACGCCGCCGACTGGTCTTTGGTCGAACGCTACCGCTTTGGCACGGGCACCGCTGATTTCCTGATCTGCAAGCGCTGCGGCATTTATATCGGCGCCATCTGCGAGACCGCCTCGGGCACCCGCGCCGTCATCAACACGAATTGCCTGGACGACCGCGCCGCCTTCACTCAGCAGCCCAATCCGATCGATCACGACGGTGAGGCAATCGGCGATCGGCTGGCCCGCCGGGCCGCCAACTGGACGCCGGCGACGCTTCACCGAGAATGAGGGTGGTATCCCAGGGAGCCGTTTTGATGAACATGCAGGTTCGACCGCTGACGGAACTCATCGGCGCAGAGATTTGCGGCATCGATCTCGGCAAGCCGCTCGACGAGGCAACCAAGTCTCGTCTGTACCGCCATTTTGCCGACCGCGCGGTATTGGTTTTCCGGGATCAGGATTTGGATCCGCCACGCTTTGCCGCGGCTGCGCGATTGTTCGGCAAGATCATTCCGGAGCAGTTCGAAAACTACCGCCTGCCGGAATTCCCCCTAGTCAGCTCGCTGTCCAACCGCGATTTGGAGCAGGCAGGCGAACGCCGCGCCGTCCGGGGCGAGGATTTTCACACGGATCATTCCAACTATGCGGCGCCGCCGAAAGCGACGGTCCTCTATGGCGTGGTCATCCCGCCGAGCGGCGGCGGCGACACCGAATTTGTTTCCGTGCAGGCCGCCTATGATGATCTACCAGAGGCGACGAAACGGCGCATTGCCGGGCTGAAGGCGGTGCACGCGTACCGCGGCGCGCGCTATGACCGCAAGGCGACGGACCTGACGCCGGAGCTCCTGGCGGCGACTCCGTCCGCGGCGCACCCGATCGCCCGGCGAAATCCGGACAATGGCCGGACCGGCCTCTATCTCAGCCCGAACCGCGTCACCGGCATCCTGGACATGGCGGAGGACGAGGGGTTCGCGCTGTTAGGCGAGCTGTTCGAGCATGCCACGCAGGAAAAATACCTCTACCGCCATAAATGGCGTAAGGGCGACATGGTGATCTGGGACAACCGCAGCGTCCTGCACCAGGCGACCACCGACTACGACATGAACGAGTATCGCTACCCGTACCGCGTGCTGCTGGAGGGCGAGGCGCCGATCGCCGCGGCGGCTTAAAAGAGGTCGCGGGTACGCCGCGGCCAGCATCGCGGCGTAACGACCGCTACGCCAAAGCTCGCCAGAATTCGATGGCGGCACGGGCGCAGCGCTCCGGCTGCAGCAGGTTGATGCCGTGGCCGTAACCGGCAAACAATTCGATCCGCCCGTTGGGCAAGGCGTCCGCGAGGGCTTTCTGTTGGGCCGAGGCGATCGGGCTTTTGTCGCCGCTGAGCAGCAGGACCGGGGCGCTGACACGCGACAATAACGGCAGGGTGTCGACACCCTCGAAGGAATCGTGCATTGCGGCCGCGATATCGGGCGGCGTTCTATCCATCTCGCGCACCACCCACTCGCACAAATCCCCGCCGGCATGTTCCTTGTCGAGGCGATAGCCGAGCGTTTGACGGCACCATTCGCCGACGCCGTAGGCGCGCATCGCGTCGGAGGCGCTGGCGCGATCCAAGGCATAGGTGCGCTTGATCTGATCGGGAATGCGCGACGGGGTGTTGCACAGCACCAGGCTGGCGATGCGGTCAGGATAGGCCTCAGCGAGCAGCAGACCGATAATCCCGCCAGAGGATTCTCCGACCCAATGCACCCGCGCCAGCGCCAACCCGTCGAGCACCGCCAAGACCTGCGCTGCGATCGTCTCGGGCGTATAGCGGTACCCGGCCGGCGGTTGGTCGGAGAGGCCGCATCCGAGCAGGTCCGGGCGGTAGACCCGATGGTGTTCCGCGATCGCCGGCACCCACCGGTTCCAGAACGTCGCGTTGCGGGCAAAGCCGTGCATCATCAGTACCGGCGTCGACC